>JAABUS010000652.1_pt1 | contig 85773 bp, 112 predicted proteins | sample 5560161 | NCBI WGS metagenome assembly JAABUS01 (sample SAMN10711885, study PRJNA513376) | rock metagenome | isolation source: Antarctica rocks | place: Antarctica: Victoria Land, Trio Nunatak nord | collected 2016-01-04
GATGAAAGTAGTGGAGATGGTGGGTTGAGATGGATGAGGTTATGTGACTTTGATGGAATGGTGTTGATGGTGTAGGATGGGGTGGTGGGATGTGGGGTGATGGGGTGATAGGAGGGGGTAGTGGGGGGTGGGGTATGGTGAGGGTATGGTGAGGGGGGAGGGGGGTGGGATGTGGGGATGGGAGATAGGGAGATGGTGAGAGGTGAAGTGGGGGGTGCCGGGGAAGGATGGGAGGAGGGAGGAGGGAGGAGGGAGGAGGCGAGAGAGAAAGGAAGAGAAAGGAAGAGAAAGAGAGATTGTGGCGGGGTGGGGGTAGGTGGGATTTGTTTAAAATGGTGGATAGGGTGGGGTTTTGTTTGAATAGGAGTGAGTACCCAACCAGGACACGAGTCGCCCCATGCAATCTCAGCTACGAGCGACGAAATTTGTAAACACAGAGACCTAGCAGTTCGGGGTGCCCGCAGTGCCGGTTTCGAATATCTCCCTTCCGGATGCTGTAGGACCTACCTAGTTGGTCGAAATCACTGGGATCAAATTAGTTCGGCGGGGTGGTGTCTCCTTGACAATGAACTCGATGATTGGAAAGATGATAAGGAATAGTTGATAGAACGGGCATTGTGGAGGAAGATGTGGGATATGAGATACTATAACCGGAGGATCTCATTCGTATCTCTGCTATGTACTCCTATCCATCATGCTTCCTCACTCGCAGGAGAGCTCTGACAAGGAAATTCCTACAAGACGTGAGACGTTTGGGGGGGCAAGGAGTTCAGTGAGTTGATGAGTTTGGTGAGATGATATGATGGAGATGGGAGGGCGTAAGGAAAGGGATGAGGTGAAGCTTCTTCGGAAAGGTGATAATGGTGTGAAGCGCATGGCAGCGGAACAGGGCATGGTGGGAAAGTAATTTCATGTTTTGACTGCGTTTGATGATATTAAAGGGTGGATTGGGGAGAGAGTCGTAAGGTGTGGAACATGAAGGTAGAAAGAATTGCAGGTTCTTCGAAAAGCTGATACTGTTGTGATGCGTATTTGAAGCGAAACACCTCGTAAACTTACGGCTTTGGTTTTGGCACATGACGGTGCAGCGCATGAGAACAAGTTACCTCGAATATGTATGATTCTAGCATCTCGCCTCCACTCTCAACCCACCAATTAGCAAGAGCCGCCGTATGAACTATTCATCCGTCAATAAAACCTCATGAAAGGACAAGTCGCTTGCTCGCTCGCTCGCTCGATTGCAGCATGCCGACAAATACCCTTTATCGAAAGTAATGATGAAAAACCACCCTAGAATGAACCGCTTGTTTGTGTATGCTACTGAAGAACGAGCCGCCGGTTGATGAAAAGAAGAGAGATGGTCTTGGGGCTGCTGAACAGATCTCAGTGAGGTACTGAAGCCTGGTGCCGAAGTAATGAAAGAACCAAGAGGAAATGGCACGCAAGGGAGTTAGGAAGAGCGTCTACTTTGTGATTCTGTAGACCTGTACTCATCCCCGGGTTCCCAGAGCTGGGGCTGGAATCGGTCGTTCTTGTAATGCGAGATGCATTCTCCAGCTCTATTGCTGTGTTAGCTTGTATTACGCACTTGATAGACCGAGGCGCAAAGACATAGAATGTAAGGACATACTGTTTCATCGCCACCGTCTGACAAGGTTCCGGGTGAGTGATCACGAGTTGGCGGTACCCTGGTTCGACTTGAAATTTCGAGGGCCGGAAGCTGCTGTCAGCCGGCTGAGGATGTATAACCGGGTGAACTGGGGGTGCAAAATGGTCGATGGCAGTGGGACTTAAGGGGTGGTCCATGGCGGAATATCTCCCGTTTCGGTCGTAAGGGTCGTTTAGGAAAGGAGTCGTCGATATACCAGCGGTAGACAAGCCCGGAAGGAAGTACGAGCCCAGATCGAGGCCACTGTGGGAATACGCACCATTACTAGATAACGTGCGCGTCGGATCATATATGTAATGAACCTGTGGAGAGGGTTGTGCCGGAATGGGCACCCCAGCGACGTCTTCAATCTTGTATATTATATCGTAGTGACCACTGTCTAATGTCAGCTGTCCTGAGCCTCGACTTGCGATCGGTAGAGAACAAACGGTCGATATAGTAGCCGGATACTGGGGGTTGCAAGAAACCCGTTCAGGCGGTTGGGATCTTCGATTGGAAAGTTGATGGTGTTAACTTCCTCGCCTTCACTACGATCCAGATAAAGTATGTCGACAGAGATTCCTGCAGGTTTGATAACGGAATCAATCAGAGCGTTCAAGCCTATATGGTCCATTTCAACTTGATAAGGATCGATGTGACGTTCGCAATACTGCTGAATGGTTTCGCCCAGGAGGAAGTCTTGGTACAAGTCCGCTTTCGTTTTCATCCACGCACTCGTTATGAGCTACATTTATTATCAGGGCTCAAGCGTTCGCTGTGACTATATCGGATGAATGATAGACTCACCCTAAAATGGGTGATGATGGCGCCTGCTATCGAGTCATCGTTAAAACTTGCCAGCAGTGCTGCTCCGTCGTCCTGACATGGTATGCTTGCGGCGGTCCGTTCAAGCAGCCCGATGGTCTCATCAACGAATGCTTCAAACGTGTACTCGTCGTATCCAGCCGCGTAGAGTAGATTGTTCAAAGACTTGAGCCTTGCTATCTGTGCAGCGATTTTCGAATGGTCGCCATGGTGCAGAAGAGCTTCAAAATACCCAAATGCCAGAGCTTGCCAGAATCTCAGCAATGATGCAAGAGTGACTCTGGAGGGGAAAATTACTCACCTCGCCAACCGCAGTTGCCGTCTCCTTTCACAGTCCGATAATGAGAATACTTTTGCGGGAGTACCTAGATAGAAGGAAGTCAGTAATCTGATCAGCTGCTCGTGGAATCCAGACAAGCAAACCGCGGTCTTGTGAATGTATATAGGGTCCGCTTGGGCATATTCTGCTGTTAGGGCTCGGCTTGATTGGCGCGGCCCAACAAGCGGTCCCTATAAATAATCAGACGCTGAATCAACTCTTTCTCCCCCAGCCGGTTTACCTCCAGATCAAAGACAGCGTCGTTTGATAATCGTTGTAGATTCGCCAACTCCTCCTCTGAGGCCATAGTGTTCCGGATCCTGGTGTCGTTGACGAGCTATGCTTGATATCGGAGACTAGAGCCCCGAGACAGCCACAGGTAGCTGCCCGGCTGTTCAAGTAATATTGGTCTCGACGGTGGATTGAAAGTGATACTCCTCGACGTGACAAGCCGCGGAGTCATGCCCAGTGGTCTGTGATATGGCCTTTTGGGATCGGCTACTCGCCGTTGCTCCCCGGCCCGGTACGCAGGTTACTTTAAGGTATGATATAGGCCCCGGATGCGAAACAGGCAGTCTATATGAAATGCACTACAAAGAAAGAAGCACACGGTCTTCTTCGGAAATTTAATATACGCTTGTCGTCGTAAGGGTACGAAGTGATTGGCGAAGTCGAGGTGCTCAGGCCTTTGCTTTATTCCTCCCGCCCTCTAATGCATCAAGCCGTCGATAACAGGAAACCGGGACTACCTTAGGTGAAAGCGAAGGATGCACATTTTCACGATCTGATCGCTGATGCGACTTGGAAGAAGGAGCGGAATGTCAGTAGTGGTAAGACGGAACGAAGGTGGAGCTGATCTTTGTCCATAGACCGATGTTGGAAGGGCGGAAGTGGTGCTCCCTCGGGTGGTCGTTCCAAGGTATGGGGACAATCTAGCACAGCCTCTGCAAACATGCCAAGCTTGAACACTCGTCGATAAACTCTGGTGGCCAGGACGACCTTGACCCTGGGAGAGGCTCTAGGGTGCGTGGATGAAGACGGAGATACTCTACGCTTGATGGGATCCAACGCGGTACGATTCTCTTGGATACTTTATCCTGGAGCTTTGTCATCGTATCTTGCTCGTGCATAAAGATCTGCAGCAGCATTGGACACGTTGGATCCATACAACAGATACAACAGGGGCCGCGCCTTAGCTTCTACGCTACACTTTACGAGTGAGATGCAATGGGAAAGCAGCTGGGAACCTTTACCATATCGTGGGGATGCCGCCGAGGAGGCCTTTGTCGTTCGGCACGCAAATTCCCTCCTTACTGCCATCGATAATCCTCAGAGATCATTGGCTTCGGACGTCTACAGAATACGATCCGAACTTCGGAACTCATAGAATAGCTTGATATTTCCATCTCGTCACTTCTTCTGGTACTGGTCAAACACCATTGGCGTTCATTCTTTCTCCGCGCTGCTAGCTAGCTGTCATGCTAGCATGGCTAAGGTACATCAACCTTCTGCGGGGACTCGAAACCACTTCCGCAGGCCTATAATCTTTGACGAACGCCAACAAAAACGTGTCGAAGATCTAGTCGCATGGGCTGATATTATGCGACACCTCTTGAGCGTCCTGAGCTGAACAAGGGCCTTCTCCTACAACGCCGGACCTGCCCATGCACATACCATGCTGCGTGATCTCGACTTACCTAGTTTCAGAGAGATTCAACTGGATTCGCTGGAACCAAGTACCCATGAACCCAACCGTGCGTCACTTCAGTGCCGCCATCCCCTTCCCCATACCTGTAAACCCTTTCTTGCCCCCACTTTTTGCTTTCCCGAACCCGTTCACACCTTGTCCATGCATGGATCCTCCACCATCAAGTTGTACAGACTGCATGCCGGAAGTTGCGGTACCACCGAGTGCTTGAGACGAATCGTCAGTCTTGAAGCCATCGCTCTGATCCAGAATCGTTCTCCAGAGAGCCCCTACTGCTGACGTCCACTGCTGCATTGCTTGAGTACGACCGATATCGCTGTTGCTCTGAATCTCAACCGTTCCATTTTCCTGATTGATTTTGCCTTTGAGCTTCTTATCGACAATCAGGAACCCAACAATATCTTGAACCTCGGCGATGGATATTTTGAGCTGCTTCGCGATGAATGCAAGGGTAAATCTCGTGTACGGAGCAATCAGCTTTAAAACTCCCTTCGTCCGCATGTTTCGAGTCACTTCGTCAATGTTCTCAGCGATGAAGGGGTCTGCAAGGACATCCTTGTTATTCTGCAATATTGACTCGTAACGATGAATGTCGTCGCGCTGATACGCGTCTACTAAGTCTGTCATTGCGGAAATCCTTGGATCGTTCTTGTATGGCTTGGTTTCTTGCGAATCGAAGGGATTGATGTCGGATTTCATAAGCATAGTCGTCAAAACAAGATACTTCAGGACTTGTATACGCTGTAAGGATCCCGCTTCATCGTAATTTCGAAAGGATTCGAAAAAGTCAATTTGGGCTTCCTTCCAACTCTCTATCACTCATCAATATTTTTAGGCACCAACCAAAGAGACTACATACCTTCACTCATGTGCATTTTCCCTCCACACTCTCGAATAATCCCCATGATCTTTGGATGAGGAACCGCAGATCGGACCTTTAATGCTCGTTGGTAAAGAGCCTTCCCAACATGTCTTAGTATTTGATACCAATCCAACCAAGGGAGTGAACATTACCTTTAACCTCTTGTTGTTCCTCGTATCTGCATACATTTGAATCTCTAGAGCGTAGACCTCCAAAGCATAAGTACCTTTGCTCGGGTCATCGGTTCCATCATCTCTCTGGCATGCCTTATGTAGGTCTCGGACCTTTTTGACTAGTTGCGCATATTCCCTCCTATCGAGCCATAGCCGAGCCAACTTTATGTTGGTCTTGAGCCATAATCTCTCGTTGTTTGTACTCTGGAACGACTCAAGTGTTTGCGAGTAGAACTTTTCCATGCAGTGATATGCTTTCTCGTCATCTGAGCCCTTTTCAATGAAGTCGAGCATGTTGTTGATGGACTTTTCAGAATAGTTTCGGGTCACAGCCGACTTGATGTACGTGAGGAGCTCGCGATAGTGCTCGACAGCCTAAAGTAGCTCTTTAGCCAGAAACCATGTAATGGGCAGGGAACTCTACCTTATCATATCTACCCAGCTTAAATTCAAGCTTGATTGCCTGTTTCAAGCCTTTGAATCCCCTGACGATAAAACACTTAGCCATTGCTCGAGGCACTTTGAACCGGTGAACAAACCAGTCCCCTTTCTCTTGTTCCATCGCCGGCAACCCTAGAAATTCATCTATAGCTTCATCTGGATTATCGGCCTTCATTTGTTTGGCGTTGTAGTATTTATTTTCTATACTGACATCCCCGGTTTCTTCATCATCATCGTCTTCATATTCGAAGTCGTATCTGAAATGCATTCAGCAATTGTTACTGGGAAGTTTCCCGCCTAAACTTACTGTTCTTGATCCGAATCTTGCATGAAATCATCATCGTCAGACATTTTGGCACGTTCGTAGTTCTATAGAATATCGTGTCCGGAGGAAGTTCGCCGAGTCTGAACAGATTCTTTTCGTAGAATGCAAATGCTAAGCATGTTATGTTTGATTGGTAGGTACTATTGATCGACACCAGCCGCCCCACAGGGCTTAGCGTAACTCCCCAGCGCCAATAGTCGGAGCCTTAGCTAAGCCAGAAACCTAAACATCCACAAACTGTCGAGAGCACTGGAATACTAGCAGGGTTAATTGGCTACCCAGGCTTAGCATCATAATCTGGTGGTAAGCTTCTGGTCATCTTCTTCGTGTCCTTCTTATCCTCCGGACGCCACCTCTTCGGGTACAACTGAGGCCGGAGATAAGATGGGTGGGGATCTCAACCTAAAGAAGTCATGGCACCCGGTGCTCATGAGCAATCAGCGGCGGGTATGGGAAGAAGAGAAGAAAGCGTTGGACGAGCGCAAACGCATAGAGCAGATGATGAAGGAGCGGCAAGAAGAGAGACAGATCCAGGAGCTACAGGACATGCAAGAGGCTGCTGGTGGCAAGAAGCGCCTGAATCGTGTGGATTGGATGTACTCGGGGCCCTCAACTGGGCAAGTGGGGACTACTGAGGAAATGGAGGGGTATTTACTGGGGAAGAGGAGGATTGATGGGATACTGAAAGGCACAGAGAACAAGAAACTAGAGAAAGCTGCCGATCAGGATTCATTCATGGCCTTGCAGAATGCAAACACGCTTAGGGATACAGCTTCAAAGATTCGCGAAGATCCAATGCTGGCCATCAAGAAGCAGGAGCAAGCGGCTTACGAGGCTTTGATGAACGATCCTGTTCGGCGCCGACTCTTACTTAAAGCCGCCGGCGGTGACATCAACCCGGAGGAAAAGGGCGTCAAACATCGGAAGCACAGACACCGAGACGTCCAGGTCGACCATCATCGCAGCCATAAGCGAAGACGGACCGAAGATGAAGACCGCTACAGCCGGCGAAGCAGACATCACCATCGTCGACGCCCAGACTCTTCCCCCTACTCTAGATCACCCTCACCTTATCGACGAAGATCCCCCTCTCCCCATCGCCGAAGATCTCCCTTGCTATCACGGGGAAGAAGCAGATCACCACCCCCATATAAGCACGCTCGCTCCCCCTCTCCCTACCACCGCCGCCGTTCGCCTCCCATTCCCCGATCTCGCTCGCCCTACCAGCCCCCGGTTCAGGACCGTCGCCTTAAACCCAGCAAGTCCTGGCACAACCTGCCTGCCCGCCGCCGCAATTCTTCCTCCCCCGACCCGCCTCCCCAAAAATCACAAAATGAAAATCGAGCAGCCAAACTCGCCGCCATGCAAGAAGCAGCCTCTGAGCTTGATCAGGATCGTGAAAAACGTATAGCGGCAATTGCAGAGCGTGAGAGAGTAGAGAAGGAGGAAGAAGAGAAGGCCAGGGCCAAGTCTGCAAAGTACGGAGGGAAGGGAGACTTTGTACATGGCCTGCATCGGAAGGCGGGGGATATGGATATTGGGGAAAGGATGAGGAGGGGCAGAGGAGGATTGGGGAAGCAAGGGGAGGACGAGGAGTAGTCTGGGGCTTTCTGCAGGCCCATGACGCTAAGAACAAGGCGTTCTGTTGGTTTCGCATTCATTATTCTTTGACCACGGCATCTATTGAGGATCTTGGCTTTTAATCGACGACTACGAAGTAGGGATGAAGAAAACTTGGTAAAGTTGGATGGAAAGCACGACAGTAAAGGGGAAAGCGAGGCTATCTTGTACATGGTACCGAGCGTTCGAATTGATTCGAGTTTGCTAGACTTTGTTGAATGTTATGTTACGAAGATGATAATTTCGAATATCCTTTTCCACGTGGAGGTGTAAGGAGGGAGACTTCAAGTGTCAATTGGCCGTTCGCAGTACCAGGTACTTTCGGGTTAGTAATTACCTTAGTGTTCAGGCGTATTCCGTACTGTATGTAAGCGGCCTCCCTACGGAGTAGAATTACCCCGCAACACCACCACCACTTTTGAACCTGCACAGCTGCCCCAACTATCACTAGATTTATCAAATTTATTGCTCACTGGCACCACTGAACATCCGAATATTGAAGCTATTCGAATTTCAAATGGCTCAGAAATTCGAATTCGTCAGTTAGCTACCTACGTTCTACTTTCCAACCCTTAATTATATGTTTGTTTACATATCGGCGGTCGGGGAAACCCCTGAGCCGCGTACAGTACGTCGGGATAATACGATTCATATAATTACTAAGCTAAGCCGGTCTAAGCCTATGCGCCACTTGAGCCAGGCCACTATTGCACCTACGCACCAATCGCATTGCAACAATCGTAGATGAGCGTTGGGGAAGCGTTATGATGATGCCAGGACGTTACGTGTACACGCACTTTAACGAGGTTTGGAGAGTCTCACGACCGTGTTTTAAAGGGTCGAGCACGGTGTTGAGGATCATTTGCCTACTATTACTTTGGAAGACATCCCAGGAGAGATTTATGTTTTGCGAGGATTTTGCGAGATATTGATATTGCGAGAAGCGGGAAAACTAACATATACCGTTTACGATCCTTGAGGCGCATGGTTCTAGGTCAGGCCGTCCAATTACCTGGGACGTTATGGTGCACACCGGTCCAAGTAAAGGCTGCAGGACGTGCAGGACTCGTAAAGTAAAGGTATGATCACCGCTTGGCCTTCAGCAAGACGAACTTCCCCATCTGTTCTGAGAGAAAGATGTGGCTAAAAAATGCCAGTGTGATGAAACCAGGCCCATCTGTCAGAGGTGCATAAAGTCGAAACGAGCTTGTCTGGGATATAAGGATGTGAAGGGTTTCTTTTTCCGCGACGATACTGAGGCGGTGGAAAGAAAAGCGATAGCAAGCCAAGTTCGAGCTACGAAACAAGCATCTCACGAAAGTAGCAAAGCCTTGGTGATACGGCAGCATGATGATCCAAGCTCCAGCTGTTCTTCTCCGCAATCGGACATCGATTTCATCTCTTCCTCTCTACCGCAGTGTCCGGAAGACAACGCAGTGTGCTATTTCATGACAAATTATGTCATGCGTTCTCGCCATCCGGAGACTTCACGAGGTTTCATGGAGCATTTGCTTCCTTTCTATGTCAGCAGCAGCAGCAACTCCCCTCTTTCCTTTGCGACAACCGCGACAGCACTCTATGCCCACCGAGAGCTAATACCTGGTACTGCGGCCAGAAGCGCTGCCAGAGCTAGGGCAGTCGCAAATTATGTCGAAGCTCTGAGGCTCATCAATCTTGCCATTCAAGATCCTAAGGAGGCTAAATCAGATTCCCTTTTAATGGCAGTTCTTTTGCTTGGGTTGTATGAGGTGAGCGCAGGACTTACCATTTGCACCCTTTCTGAACATCTGCTGCAGAGAGTCTTGATGCTAACATGCAAGTTAGCTAATTGTTGCAACCGAGACTTCTACCCGCTTTGTAGGACATCATACGCACGGGGCTGTTGCCTTGGTCAAATTCCGCGGACAGGACCAATTCAAATCCGACGACTCGATACGACTCTTCCTAGCGGTACAAACTCAATTGGTATGCCAAAGGGACTCGATTTTGCTTATATTGGCGGTGGTGCTTATTGTCGTCTAGGTGCAGCATTGTATTCAAAATTCTACACCTGAGCCCCTTGCCGAGTTCATGGCTTGCTTCAAGGAGACTCCCACACAAAACAAGCAACTGACTTGTGCGAATCGCTTGGTAGTTCTTACAATGCCCATACCGGGTCTTCGCTTGAGAGAAAAAGATCTCCTGGACTGCCCAAGATACGCGCCGGCCCCTGAGTTGGTAACTGAGTTAATGCAAGCTGCAAAAGCCGTCGATGCCAATCTTGTAAAATGGAGTGAGAAAGTTCCCGAAGTCTGGCATTACTTCTCAACTGCCGTGGGGAATGAAACCCTGATGGACGTCTACCCTAGAAGCATCGGCATTTACTACGATACCGTAGTTGCTAGCACCTGGAACGCTTGGCGGGCTTATCGTCTATACGTGCTCACGACTGTTATGAAATGCGCTTCAACCCTATTCGCCCTAGACGGTGATCCCGATGCCGAAAGAGAGGACTTTGAAGCAATTGACACAATCCAAGAATTGGTCAACGGTATCTGCTCGAGTGTTCCGTTCCACCTGGGGCACACCATCAACGGCGTAGATACAGCTAGGTCTCTGTATCCCCATGCTGTAGGCTCAAGATTGGAACCAGGCCCCATAGGAGCCTTGGGGGTTTTCTTAATGAAATGGCCTCTGAGTGTAGCTTCAACGATGACTTGCATTCCAGAGAGCCAGCAGCGGTGGATTCGCGAGTACCAAACCCTATAGCCCTTCTATAGTTTACAAAGAAACAGTAGATATTCTCACCTCTCAAAGACAAGGTCCAGATCATAAAGCATCAAACCTATTGTGATAGACCCTGTGTAACAGAAGAACTGTTCGGAGACGCCCCTCGCACGCTGTAATACTGTAACTAGCACTTGACGAGATACGGTTTCGGCATAGATAAAGAAAGATGTCACCATGATATCCGTTTGCATAATTGATAAAGTGCAAGAGTGATAATGAAGTGGAAGTGACAAAGGTGATGGATGAGTGACACCACAAGCCCGTGGGCAAAATGAACCTTGTAGTCGATCACCTAAGTCAGGTACTCGCACTTTACTACAGTTGTACTTGTACCTAAGGTACCGCTTAGAGCCCACTCTACTCCGTACCTAAGCGTCGTCATTCGTTCCCCGGACGCCGAGTTTATTTAGGGCGTTCAACTCGACAGGGTACACCAAATAAGCCCGAAGACTGCGCTCACCACTTCACCAGCTGCTTAACCTTCACTTCATCTCTTCATCTTTATACCTAACAATCATACCGGAACTTCCTCGACGTGGCATACAGATACTACCCAACACTGTCTCGTGCGACCCTCTATCACGATGCCCCTCTGTGGTGGAGGCAAGACGGTCCAGCGCAAACTAGTCTTATTGTACATGCCCCCTCAATTGAGAGGTAACGACCTTAACTGACAAATCTGATTTGGTAGAGGGGACGGTGCATGTGGAAAGACTTCACTGCTGAATGTGTTTACCCGAGGGTGAGTTGAAGCGATCTGCGCCTGAGTGATCCTGCTGATGCGTCTGGCGCAAACATAGATATTTCCCTACAGTATAGTACGTCGCGAACTTGTCTCACCTCAACAGCAGATCGCGACTAACCAGAGCCTCCCATGCTGCAGCGAACCTACAGTCTTTGGTAATCACTCCCTTTCAATGACCGCCATGTCCGATAGCTAACGGAGTATAGAGAATTACGTCCATGGTATGCCTGACGATCTCCATATCATACACTTTCATGTTAATGAGATATAGACATTTTCGTCGACAACGTACATGTAGAACTTTCGTTATGGGATACAGCCGGACAAGAAGAATTCGACCGCCTGCGATCACTCTCCTACGATGACACCCATACGATAATGCTCTGCTTCAGCGTTTGTAACCCCATTTCCCACACGGGCGAAACCGGCCTCTGATAGAGCGACTAGGTTGATTCAAAAGACTCCCTCGAGAACGTGGAATCGAAATGGGTCGGCGAAATTGCAGAAAATTGCCAAGGAGTCAAGCTCGTACTTGTGGCCCTAAAATGCGATCTCCGAGAGAAGCACACGGATGAAGAGGAGGATTCAGGAGCCAACGGTCTGCCCAGTGTGAGGAAAGAAAAGGACATGATCGATTACAACCAAGGATTGGAAGTCGCGAGGCGGATAAATGCCCTCCGATACCTAGGTATGTTCGATTCTGCTGCCTCGGGATAAGGGATCTTGGATTCTAACCATCTACCCAGAATGCTCAGCGAAAAGAAATCGAGGGGTCAACGAGGCTTTCTCGGAAGCCACTCGAGTAGCACTTTCAGTAAAAGGTTCAGGAAGCTCAGGTAGTAGCAGCAAATGTACCGTCATGTAAACATTTTTTCCATATTCAGTTTCTCTTGTCATCAGTCAATCGGGTTACAAAGGTGGCGGCCTCTGTGTATGCATGTCACTTGGATATGCGTCAAGAATCTAGCATGCAATGTATATTATCTTCTAGGCGTAATTCTGACAATATGATCGGGGTATCGAGGCGTTGGAGTAAACCAGAGCTTGGTAAGGAGCGTGCCAGTGAAGCAATGGGAGACTGATTCTCTGCCGCGTCTTACAATGGAGAAATGTGGACTTTCTAATCCAAGATCTTGGCGAGAAGCTGTATATGAGGTATGTGCATAGAGCACAAGTAGGACTGTCCAGAGAATCGTACGGCGAAGCCCCTCATCGCTCTTCGTTCGGTCTTCTTGCATATTGCCTTGGCATGATTATAGGCTGCCGCCTCGCTCGCGCATATGCCTCTGCGGCTGCCTGTGATGTACCCTCTGTCCGTATGACACTTCCAATAGACATGAAGAACCTAGCCAAACATCAGCACAGTAATTACAGCTTCGCGACCTACTTCGACTCCTCCACACATACCCAAACGTCGCCCCAGAGCCTAGCATATACTGTCCCAGTGTCCTCATAACACCGTTAGGCCCAGCTCCGTACCTCATGATGTTGAAACCTCCTATGCTCTTTCAGTATCATGTCCATCGATGCGTGATACTATGAGCGAGACGTACCAAATATGAAACCCATGATTAGACCAACAGCTAGAAACCGAGTTTTAGCTGATGTTATGCTATGTATGAGAGGGGTGACAATTACAGCCTCCTAGCATAGCACCCATCTTCCCTACTCTACATCAGCCAATGGACCGGGGTCTCAAGGATGCAAGAACGGCGGTCACACACATTTGTCAAAGGTGGATGGACCTCGCATACCCCCTCCGCCCTGCGAACTTGATGGCATTGGCGGCATGGTGATTGTAAGATATTCAAACCCAACTGGCAGAAATACTACACAATATATCTCTAGTTAAATCCGCCTACCGTCGGGCGTTTACGTCTTGCTTCTTTCCTTTTGCCAATTTAGTAGATCATCACGTGACTGATCTGCTGATCTGAGCTCTCCTGGATTCTTGGTGTCTTAATTCATTTCAATTGCCACGACAATGATACGCATATGAATCAATTCTGCAACCCATAGAGACTTTTATAGTGTACTTTTTGGCGGCTGTTTGAACGGTTGACCTCACGTGTCTGTTCTGGGTTTGCTTGTAGGGCCGGCGTCTGTTTCGCGAGAAGAAAGAAACGACACCTTACTACCCCTCGCTCATTGAACGAAATTCAATCCACAGTCATCGGAGCCTCCAGTAATTCCTGGCTTGCTTACTGCTGCCCTCCACTGGGCTAACAACATCAGCACTCACCTACAGCAAAGGTGGTACATTTTGACTTGCGGACAACGCCGCATTTTCCAGACAGCGGTCGCCCGGCACGGCACAGGACGTCTTTGACATCTAAAAGAGCATACAAGCCATTCCTATGTGCTTACTTGACGACTCAATTCCATGAACTAGATATCAACTACACAGATTGCCTCACAGCACGACCGAGGTATAACGGGGTGCTTGTTTCAACTACTTGGGGATTCAGCAGTTGGGGTAGTTGGGAAAGCACGAGTGATCCAGCAACAGTTTGGATTTTCAAGAGGAAATAAAAGACGAGACCATCATTCAGATGACTGCCGTAGCATCTCCACCCAGCCTGCAGCCTTTGGCTCGATGGAACTCTGGTAATGGTGGACAAGGAGGCTTAAATCCAATGAGTGCCGACGAGGTTACGCGCATGTTTATGCCTCCAAAGAGTGTGCAGAGAACGAACTCCTCGTCATCGGTCGCATCTTCATCTTCGTCATCGTCTACCTTGACTATTCCTGCCACTACTCCACAGGCGAACGGCGAAATTCCGGCAACAACTGGTGAACAAGGAGCATGGGGTCCCAGGAAGAAGCCTGTGCGAGGGCTCTGGCCATCTTCAAAGGCTGAACCAGTCTCCGGTATATCAAAAGCGCGGCCACAGCCACTTCCGACGGCGACTTCGGGTCAGTCCGCTGCATCGACAATGTCCGCTATACATCAGCCATCTCCCATCTTACCCTCGCAAAACCGACCCCAGCCTCAATCGCAACAAAACGGTGGACGGATAGAGGCTTCGACGAATCAAACAGACCCACCTGCAGTTCTTGCTCTGCAGCCACTAACCACGACGTTTGAAAGGAAACATATTACGGTACCATATTTTCCGGAAGTGCTAAGGATAGGCCGGCAGACCAATGCAAAGACAGTCCCTACAGCAGTCAACGGATATTTTGATTCCAAAGTACTTTCCAGACAACATGCCGAGGTATGGGCGGATAGAAATGGCAAGATCTGGATTCGAGATGTAAAGTCATCGAACGGTACTTTCGTCAACGGAGTTAGGTTATCACCTGAGAATCGAGATTCCGAGCCGCACGAGTTACGAGAACACGACACACTGGAATTGGGAATTGACATCGTAAGCGAAGATCAGAAAAGTATCGTTCATCATAAAGTCTCCGCCAAAGTCGAACACGCTGGTATTTATACTAATGGCACGAACGTACTGGATCTGAATTTTGGCGATATCGATCCAAGTTCAGGAAATTCCATGCCTACGGGTCCGCAGGTTTCACAAGCCAGAGGTCGTGGCGGAAGCCAAGGCTCGATAACAAGTAATGGACGAATATCCGTTCCAGCGAGCATGGCTGGCAGCCACCTGAATGGAACGGGACCGCAACGGCAAATGAATTTCTGGCTAAATCCAATTACCATCGAACAGGTGGTCAAGAAACTTACTGTAAGTCGAGCATGGGCCCGATTCCATGTGTATCTGCTAAGGGCTCCTCTAGACCGAATTCAAGCAAGCAAAACAGCAGTCTCAGGATCTTCATTGCACTGAGGATTTCTTCACAACATTATTGAACTTAGAGCCTGGTGAAGAACCTCCAAAACCGCCCGTAAACCACCCGGTAGAAGGAAGGAAACCTAATGGAATATCACCTACAACGCACCTTGATCCCGTGTCTCCTTTTTCGCAACCTCCGGCTCCACCACCGCAACAACCTCTCCCAGAAAAGCCCGACGTAGCCCGCTCTATTGCTCCTGACTCAACACTGCAAACCAGCCTCAAAAGAATAGACTCGGAAAAGCCTAAGTCAGCCATGAGTTCCCCTACAAGGGCAGAGCCACCCTCAAGTCAAATACTATCCCTCGTCGAAGCTCTAACAACCGCGAAAAGGGAAATCGATTCCCAAGGCGACCGTGTCAAGCAACTAGAGGTCCTCCTCAAACGAGAGCGATTGGCTCGCGAAGGCGCCGAAGAGCGCGCTCGCCGCCTACTAGTCGGTCACTCCTCCAAGCCTGGCTCACACGAAAGCGGTACCGTCGGCGGTGCAGCCTTTGAGCGACCAGCAGAGTCGAAAATTGCTAACGGAAACCAATTACCTAATGGCCATATTGTTGAGACGGGTGACCAGCCCGAAAATTTAAATTCAACACCTGCACATCCTAAAACCCGGGAAGAACTCCACCGCGATACCGCCTCCATCGACGCCTCCACTACCCGACTGCAAGACAGGCTCGACCTCATGGTCCGCGAAATGGACGAAATGAAAATCGTCATGGAGTCTTACAAGCGGCGTGCTGAGACGGCAGAGGAGGAAAAGAAGGGTCTTGCGGAAATGGTACAGCAGATTCGGGCTGAATTTGCAGCTGCGGCGAAAGAGCTCGGCGACGAGAGCACTATTCTTGGCAGCAGCTCGTCACCAAACTCCGATGCCGCCACGTCGTGGGGCTCTAGCTCTACTTATGCTACTTCCAGCTCCGACTCCACCCCAGCCACCAACCAGCAAGACCCCAAATACCTAAATGGCCGCGCAATCACCGGCATGCCATCATCGTCAGCAACCCAAACCGATCACGGCATGTCCGAGCTCGAACGCACCGTCTCCACCGCCCTGCAGGAAGCCAGTAAGTCCCAGCGCTGGGGTCGTGTCAGTGGGGGGTGGGGCGGCAGTGGCGAGGGCGCGGTGGTCCAAGGGGCGCCATATGCGAGTATGGTTGGCGTGGTATTGATTGGGGTGGGGATCATGACCTGGTTGAATGGGTGGCAGAGAGGGGAGAGATAGTCGGTTCTGAGAACGGAGACGAGTAGTGGGAGGTTTGTGGAGTTGGGAACAGCTGCAAGAGGTATTGAAGGGGGAATGAGGCATATTCATTGCAGGCGCCTCTCCATGGACTCTGCATAACTCACGGCGTTTTCATTTCCTTTTCCCTTATCAACAACCATGTGTATTTACGGCCGTGGCAGCAGTCACTTTCTTTTGGGCGCGAGCGCGGTGGGAGTTACAGCACAGCACAGCACAATACAGTACAGTACAGTACAGGACCTGTTTCGCACAGCATCTTTTACACACAAGAGGGATTTTCTTTACAGGGTTTTTTTTATTGTGATCGGGTGGATTCCCAGGGGAACTTGTATGGGGGTTTTCTTGTGTTTTGGAGGGGGAGAGGTGGATGGGGTTATGTATATATGAATATATGGAGATTGATTGATATACGAGTAACATTTGAGGTCGAGGGCCTTGGTAACCTCACGTGATGTAATGGGATTGGCTGTTGGATTACGAGTTCGGCAACGGGATTCCTCTGAGCTGAGCGTACTTCGATTCTTGTTGAAGTATGGCACTATGGCTAAGATCCCGGGATATCTGAAAATCACTCCGGAATAGCATAAGGTTTCGAAAAGGACGCTCTTATATAAGGGGAAGCTCCGTATGTGGGTGAAGTGCTGCCTATTTGAGGTTAGGCAGGAGCTGAGGTCTGGTATCTGTATTGGAGGCTTTGAACTTCATGTTTTTAATTTATGATAGTGGTGGAGAGTTAGCAGAGCGTGTCTCTTTGGGGATGAGAAGGATGGCGTCGATGGAGTTGGAGAGAGCTTGGTAGGTGTGAGCCTCTATGTGTGCTTGCTGAAGAACTCTGGGCGAGACTGCTCCTCTTGGGAGGGCACCTCTAGAGTATGTTGTGATTATTTGAACGTTCGATGCTGTTGATTCAATATCATCCAAGGCCCTCTTTCTGCTCTGGGATGTGGTCCAGGCCCATGACGTCTTTCTCCGTGATACGCTCGACCACGAGAACGTTTGGTAGATGATCCTGCACCTTTGATGCAAGTACATCAGCTACCTTCTCCATATACCTTTCCCTCTCTTCTTCATCCTTGACAGCCATGTCCACCCCCTCTTTCTCGAAGCTAGTCGCCCGCTTTTCAGGAAGACCGCACGCCACGATCCGATCAAACCATTTCAGATCCACGAAGATATTGAGACCTATACCATGACTGCTAATGTAGCGTTTCAACTGCACTCCCACACTTGCAATCTTCCTGTCTTCTGCCACCCAAACGCCTGGATTATTCGTCCTAAAGCTTTCTATCTTGAAGGAGGAACAAGTATCAATGACAGAATCTTCTAATAGTCTGACATGGCTCCTTGGCGTCAGATTATGCGCATTAAGTGAGAGAATCAAATACGCAGTCAACTGCCCCGGACCGTGGAACGTCGTTTGCCCGCCACGGAGGGCTTCGTGGAATTCGGCCTTTCCTCCATTTCGGAGATGAGCGATCTGAGAAGGAGTGAGGGTGCCGATTTCACGCCGTCCGCAGGTATACGTTGGAGGGGTTTGGAAGGTTATAAGTGTTGGGCAACGAGGAGGAGTGGGTTCATTAGCTTTGGGGAGATCCTTATGATCGCGAAGGGTGCGGACGAGACGCGATTGAATATCGGCGGCGTGCAGGTAGGGTGTTAGACCAGGGAGATGAAGATGATGGAGGCGGAAGCGAGTGATGTCATGTAGAGCTCCCATTCACCAATTAATCATAAGGGATGCTGATGGCTCAATCAACATGCACTGTGGTGCGGGTGGTTAACAATTCTTTAAGAAAACACTTCGTGGGAAGGTATATAAAGCCAGCCTTACAAATCGGTTACAAACGGCTTCCTGGTCGTGAATACAGCTCTCATACCATTTCGAATCGTCTGTCCCATCATCTTGATTTACAAGGCCAATCCACTGCTTGAACACATCCCCTCAGTATGGCTCCTTCGAGGGCCACAGAGCCCGAGGCCAAGCAAACCAAACCGCCCAAGCTGCGTAGATTACCAAAGAGTAAGGTCTTACTGGAGAGCAAAGCATGATTGTACTAAAAGACCCAACAGATGCGCGTATAGAAAAGCGGCCAATACTCCGTCCTCCAATCCCGTCACCTTACGCTGGCGCAAGTACGCCCAAAGTAATCTATGTCTCTACAAAAACGCCGTTTGTTTCCGCCGTAAAACGCGTCCGCAAACTACTTTCTTTGATTGACAAGAGGGCCATGGGCAAAGTCGATCTTGTTGATGGGCAAGGTAGCGATAGACAAAAGCTCAAGACTTTAGGTGATAAAGCTGCTTCAGTAAAAGCCAAGGCACCGGAAGCGGTCATACTCAAGGCTACCAACAGAGCTATCGAGAACCTGCTAGGGCTGGCGTTGTTCTTTCAAGGGCAAGCGGACTGTCGAGTAAGACTTAAGACTGGGAGTGTGGGGGTCGTTGACGATATCGTTGAGGCGCCTGAAACGGGTGACAGACATCTCGCTGAGGACGGCGAGGAGATAGTAGAGGACGAAGATCTACCGGAAACCCAAATAAGAAAAATTAGTATGGTGGAGGTCGCCATTAGTATGAAGTGATATTGCTCATGGGAAATCATGTCAGCGGTCAAGTACAACGGCTTTTACTTGGCTTGGGCTGTTCTCCATAGCAATGCTCTAGGCAAAGCATATGGTGTCAAACGGACTTGTGTGGTGTGACTCGATGTCCTAGCAGCTATCTATCGAGACGACGATCGGACCTTTGTATCTGCTCCTCTTTCCGGCAACGGCTGAACATTGAAAAGTAGTGGCTCTGTAGGCGATGATGAGCGGTATCAAAGACCTTTCGTATGTCGCGACTGGGAAAAGCACGTATTCTGGAACACTACGGAACAACCGCTTTGTGAAACAGGCCAGAAGGGGACGACTCTCCAGCCTCGGAGTTGGAACGGATGGAGACAGAACGGTGTGCCATGATCCATCGAGTCTTCGCACTTAGTAAGAATAGTGAGCAGCTGGCTGGGACCATTTCTAACACCTCGCACAGTGAGATCTAAGAAAAGCATCGAGTCACCTGATGGTGGCGAGATGAAGCGAATAGAGAACGGCAAAGTCGCAGGACATGCTGAGTTCATCTCGTTAGACTTTCGGAGAACAACAGTGGGCCATTGATCAAAGCAATCCTGATAAATAGCTTAATTTGGTTTCCAGTCGTCTATATATTTCTTCCTCTTGATGGATCAGCATACAAATAGTCTCAACTAATTTCTGCGCTAGACCTTGTCTACTTTAAAAAAGCTGCAAGAATTGGATGGACAACAGAGTAGACCATGACGCTCCAATATCTGGAAGAATATCGCTCATCAAGGGAGGTTGGTTGGATATGTACATTCTAATCGGGTGATGCTAGCCAAGTATTTTGGGTGATCCCGCAATGATACCTGGGAAGATGTTGTACTTCACTCAAACTTCTCTTTTCCTTCATGTTTTTCAACCGTTAACGTGTAGGTCATGGCCGTCATCTGCGTGTTGTTATCGAACCAAGTCTGGACTCTTCTGATTCTCGTTGAAGTCGACAGCATGGCTGCAGGCTAGCTCTCGTAGTATAACCTCGACTGCTGTAGACTGCAGCCCTCTTTTTGGAATCGGGCCTTTCTTTTGTCGAACAGATCTTGTACAAGCCTTCGAACTTGGCTTGCATGGCACGTCAATCTTTCGAGGTTTGAGCTCCCCATTGTAGGGATGTAACAATAGTGAAATCGATAGGTTGTTAAAAGCCATTGGAAGGTGGCATTCTCCTCTCCGGCCTATGCAAGCAACAACATCCACAAACTTACAAAGACCGATTGCCACAAGTTGTTTAGCCGTCGGTGAAAATGATTCAAGGCGTATATCCGGACTACTCAACGAAATTATGATCATGCACGTTGTTCAAAAACGGCGATATTCCAGAATGACGCTAGTTGCCTTTGGAAACGAAGAAAAAACTCTTCCACAGCTTTCCCACATCGAGAATAGCGTTGGATTGCTGCTCAAATCAGCAGGCTAAGTGTCGCGGCGGAGTCTGCTCGACTACTAAGGTACCTTACTGTGACATGATGTTATTGCACTGACGACGAGGCGCTTCAACGGTAGCGATCTTCATCACCATTGCACTGTAGCCCTCTCGCCCTCTATTCCGCCGAGAAAGAGAAAGCGCCATGACTCGATGCTCTATGGCTCGTGTCACGTGTGCGGGGGCGTCGCCGCTAGCAGTTGCTGGTTCTGGACATGGCGACTGGGGAAAATGTGGGGTAAAAGTCGCCGAAGTTGAACCAAAGCTTCACTTGAAGAACAGCCGTCGTCACTGGCCGAGTTGCGAATGGGGGTTAGGTTGCGGACAATTGAATGCCAAGAGCTGGTTGGTTTGTTCGATGGTATGCATGTAACCTGGTCCGTCCCCCCCCGGGATGAGATAGGTAAATGATCGGATTATCATTGCATCGATGCTTGGTGCTTGATGAATACTTCTACAGACCGTCTTGAGGGAGCCTATATTCGTGACAGGTCTCTCTTCTTCTCCGTCGGGAAGATTCAACGTCCGTCATTGTTGAATTCGGTGATTGTTGGTTCAGTGGAAGTCGTTCGATCTGTGTTCGATCCTTTATCTCTACATCGCTAGGATTGATTGCCTTATCTCAATTGATAGAGGCCTGACCGTCGACTACTCACCATGTTCGGTAAAAGAACAGAGCCCGTCGTTGACGACGACGTCTACAACCAACGTCGTCCTTCGGCCATTGAGGCTCTCGATCTGGGCAAAAAGAACCGGAAAGGCGTCGACGATAAGAGGGTCACTGGCGCCTCGCAAATCACCACTCGCCAATCCATCGTCCCCGTCTGCCTAGTCACCATCCTCTTCTTCCTCTGGGGTTTCGCCTATGGCCTTCTCGACGTTCTGAATAAACACTTCCAAGAAGTGCTGGGTGTCTCACAGGGCGAGGGATCCGGTCTTGCAGCCGCCTACTTTGGGTCCGTTCTCCTCCATTCATCCCTTCCATTCACCCCCATCTCTTAGCATGAATTGACGAATCCCCTGTACACAGAGCCTACTTCATCGGTCCCCTAACCTACTCCGGCTGGATCGTCCGCCGCTTTGGCTACCGCTGGACCTTCATCACCGGTCTCTGCATCTACGGCGTTGGCGCTCTGATGTTCTGGCCCTCGGCCATCAAACGCTCCTTCGGTGGCTTCTGTGGCTCTATGTTTATTGTCGGTTCTGGTCTCTCGACCCTCGAGACCTCCGCCAACCCCTTCATCGCCACCTGCGGTCCCCCCAAATACAGTGAAATGCGTCTCAATCTCGCTCAAGCCTTCCAAGCCATCGGCACCGTCGTGGCGCCCGTCTTGGCCGCCAACGTCATCTTTAAAGATGTCGGTGCCCCAGGTGGGAAATCCCTCGCCTCAGTCCAGTGGGTTTATCTGGGCATCGCAATCTTCGTGTTTCTTCTCGCCATCGTCTTCTTCTTCGCCCCAATCCCTGAAGTCACCGACGCCGACATGGCCGACCAAGCGGAACTGACCGTCTCGCGAACCGGCTACATCGACAAGCCCCTCCGCCGCCAATACACCCTCTTCTGGGGCGTGATCGCCCAATTTTGCTACGTCGGCGCCCAAGTCGCCATCGCCGGCTACTTTATCAACTACGTCGTGCTGGTCCGCCCCGGCACCAGTTCTGCCACCGGCAGCAATCAGCTCGCTATCGCACAGGGCCTTTTCGCCATTGGCCGCTTCGTCGCCGGCGCCAGCATGAAGGTGGTCAAGCCCCGCTGGATCCTGATGGCTTTCATGTCGTTCATCATCGTCTTTATCTCGATGGCCATGGGCACAGTCGGCAACGCCGGCATCGCCGCTTTATCCCTGGTCCTCTTCTTCGAATCTTGCATCTTCCCGACTATCTTCACGCTCTCCCTGCGCGGTCTTGGCCGCCACACCAAGCGTGGTGCTTCTTTCCTCGTCTCCTCTGTTAGCGGCGGAGCCGTCTTTCCGCCTATGCTGGGCGCGGTGGCCGATCGCAAGGGTACGCGCCTGGCCATGTGTATTCCGCTGGTGGGGTTTGTCATCGCATGGAGTTTTCCAGTGTATTTGAATTTGGTTAAGGCGAGGGAGTTGGATGGGTATCGGGAGACGCAGGTCGGGGTCGTAGGGGGTGACGAGGGAAGTGAGGTGAGTGGGGGAAGGGAGAAGGGGGCTTTGGCGGAGGAGGTGGATGTTCGGGGGACGGAGAAGATTTAGGGAGGGGTCAAGTGGTGTTGGCGAGGTTTTGGAGGATGGGGTCTATGAGCATAACCCCCCGTGTTTGCCATGCGCTTTCGACATGCTATACCTTGTATATACGAAATAGAACAGCATTGGATATTCCAATGCCCTCCGATTACACCTTTTCTACTCTTCAAAGTTCCACAAGAAACCGCCCTATATGGTATATAAGATGACAGTCTTATACGATTTCTGCTGTTTTTTTAGTACTATACATACGAGTATGTAGTAGCCACATCTTATAGCCGAGGAGGGGGGAGTTACCCCCAGTTTGCTCATGCATCCCCAAATCTGCTCCTTCATCCCCAGACCCATCCCCCACCGGGGATCATATACCAGCTGAACGCTTAGATCCCCAAATCCTTCAACATGGCTCCACCTCACACCATGTCCACTCCAGCCCGTCGCGCAGCCCGCCCCGCCCCCACCACCAAGCCGCCCGCCCTCCGCGTCCTCGCCCAAGCCCGTCTCTCCCATTCAACCCACCCAGCGCCGCCCTCCCTAACCCCCACGCCCACCGTCGCTTCCGACATCGGTGAAGCCCACCTCTGCGAAACCTTCCGCCTCCACCGCCAACAGCACCAGCTCGACGCCTCCAAGCCCGACGCCTCGACCCCCGACACCAAGCGGCGGCGCATCGCCTACACGCGCGAGCAGAAACTCGGCGCCATCGCCTACTCCGCCACCACCTACAAGCCCGACGCCGACGGTTCGCCGAAGCTGATCAGCCGCTACCGCGCCGCGCAGAACCTGGGCATTACGGACACGATGCTGTACAAGTGGCAGAAGGATCGGTCGCTGATTGAGTCGTCGAGCGAGGGGACGAGGAAGAATCGGCCGCACGGTGGTGGGGGGGCGGCGGAACAAGCGAACGAGCTGGAGGTGAGGTTGGGGGAGTTGTTTGGAGAGGCGAGGAGGGGGGGGAAGAGGGGGAGGGGGAGGTTTTGGGCGGTGGCGGATCGGTTGACGAGAGAGCTTGGGGAGGAGATTGGGGTAGACAATGGTCGGAGACCTTGACGACTTCTTTCGCGCACTGAGTGATGGAGTGCACCGGACCGACATCCCCCTTTCCTTGCCATTTTCTCCATCTTTTAATGTATTCTCCATGTCCCTTTTTCATACGCAGTAAGTCACTCCCCCTTTCATCTTTCCATTGCGCAACCCGCTTCTCATTCCCCACTTCTTAATCCATCACACCCTCGCTCATTTCTTAACCGCTCTCACGCTCTCGCCCCGTCTCTCGATCTCATATTTATCTATCAATTCATCACGTCACATCTGCATTCACTTCACCTCACACCCACGTACCCCACCTTACCAATCCGTCCTTCCCCCCAGCCTCAACCCAACGACCCCGAGCTCCCCATCTCATCTCCTCATCAGCCCTTGGATAGAACCAACATGACTCCGAGGGAGCGTAAATGAGCACCTAGGCCTCTGAAAGAAGAAGTGAGCGTATCCATTTCCAAAGAGGTTAGGAAAGGCGATGGGAGGGAAGTAGGAAAGAATGGGGGTTGGGAACGTGGTGGGAAGGTGGAGGGAGATGATGGAGGAGGAGGACGAGGAGGAGGGGAAAGGGGGACGAGGGACGAGGTGATAATTTGGTCAGGGCACGAACGCTTGAATTTCATGGGGCAGTTGTGGAGGAGATACAGGAGAAGAGAGCAGAGCAGAGCAGAGCAGAGCAGAGCAGAGCAGAGCAGAGCAGAGCAGGGGAGGGGAGAGGAGACAAGACGAGGGGTACAGGGAACGGGAATGGGAAAATGGAGAAATGGCAAAAAGGCAAGGGGGAAGACGGCAGCGATGATAAGGAATACGGGGGGGTGGTTTAGAGCATGTGGATGCAAAAACGGTAACACGGCTGTGTGCTGGATTTTCTAGTAGGTGTGTAATATGTCTGGGCTTGGGCTTGGGCTTGGTTCATATGCTAGACGGGACGACAGGCAGGAGTGTCGGAAGGAGAAGGATAATCCGACCTGAGCCTTCTTCGCAACGGCACCAAAGAAAACCTTCTGCCGTGTTTGGAACGCGGGGCTTGATGATTGAGGAACGGAAGGAGCGGTTCGCTGTTGGTGACCGATGGAGGCGGATGGGATGGATGGTTGGGGTGAGGAGAAACAAAGGAAGAAAGGGAGGAAGGGAGGTGAGAGAGTTCGGCGGCGGGAGTGGATCACTATATTGGTAATGTGATATGGATGTTGCGCGTGCGACTTTGTTTTGGGTGATTGCTGCCGTCGATACAGTACAAGACCCTTCCACCCTTACCGCCCTCATCACCCCCGTTCCACACTCCCCATCATCATCTCCATCCTCTCCCATATCTCCCGTCCTCTCAGACCATCCTATCGCTTATCCGCAGGCTTCTGTGTCTTGGCTGCGGGGTTTCGAGGGTCGTTTTTGTATTCCTCGGCTGTAGGGCGTTAGTAGATGTTTTTTTTTAGAGGAGTCTGGGTATCGGGCTGTGGGATTGGAAGGGGAAATGAAAGTGGAGTGAGGGATCGTGGGGAGAGTGGGAAGCTGGACGGCATGATTGGAGTTGAGTGAGGGTTTGGTGGTGGGAATTGGTGCATGGGGTATGCCAAAGGAAGACGCTGCAAAGGCAATTGGAAGATCGAACATGGACACTCACAATTCGCCAACACCGTTGCAAACGAATTCACCCCGTAGAGAATCACCACGCCTACACCACCCCCATCAGTCAGCCCAAACCCACAATCATCCCCAGCACCGCGCCATCCCACAGCGCAAACCACCGAGATATCATGCCCTCATCACCCAGCTGCCAGCAGCACTGAGATTGAAGAAGTAACAAAGCGAGATCCCATACCAGCAATATAGAAAGGTGCCATCGGCGCCGCTATTCCATGTCAGCTACCAAACCCTTCAAACCTTGGGGAAATGGTAATGGCATACCGACGGGCGTGGGAAACTTCTTGCCTAGGAGACCCATGGTATGTGTGTTTTTAGGCAACAGGTGAGCGGTCGAGAGTGTAGTGCGCGAGTTTAAGATGTTGCACTACAAATGGAAAGATCCAACGCCGCTAGATGCGGGAAGGGGTGCCGCTTTTGGCGGATACGGTCGTTTTGGCGCGCGGAGGGTTGGTATCAATGTTTACAGCCATAACCACCACCAACCACGACAACCCTACAGTTTCTTCCATAAGTGTGATTGAGCGCAATGGCCAACGCCCTGTCTTCCTGCGTCTCCTCCCTCCGCTCCAGCAACCAACTCCTCTCCTCCAGCATCTCGATCCTCGATTCCGGTGTCAATGATTTCCCCCGCTTGTCCAAGGTCTTGCAGACTACGCGGGTACCCTTCCCCTTCCCTTTTCAAACCTTCAGCACTCTTCCCTCATTTGCTGCTCTCTATCTCCCTCCGATGCGCTTCCATCACCCCCACAAAAGAAGCGAATCAAGTGCGCTGACCCGCAACCCCAACCCAGCATTTCGAACTCCTCCCCTCGACCTCCATCTCGACCGCCCAATCCTCCCTCCTCGCCTCCCTAACCCCAGAAATCGACTCTCTCCTCTCACGCGTAGAGTCTCATCTCGCCCGGCTAGAGCGCAGGGAACAAGCATTGATTGCGCGGTGCGATTTACTCGAGGGACGCTTGGGGCGATCGTCGTCGATAGGCGGAAATGTGGGTGAGAAGGCTGTTTCGGGAGGGGAGGGAAGCAGTAGGGAAGCACTGAGGCTGAAGCAGATGAAGGGGAAAAAGGAGAGGCTGGGGTATGCGGTCGAGAGGCTAGTGTTGCAGGCGCAGCAGAGGGAGAGGCAGTTAAGGATGAGTGTTGCGGCGACGTGAATGGGGGTTGTGTGGGTCAGGCGTTTTGGGAGGAAGGGGTATACCCGGGGCATTTCTTCATGTTTGCAAATACAGCGAGCGAATGGTCCTTTGGCTTGGAAGTATCGTTGCTAAGCTATATTTTCCTGTAGGCTTTTAGGCAAGAATCTTTCTTCAATATCATTTCATTCCCTTCCCCTTCTTAAGAATCATATCCCTCAACCCCATCAACCCCAGCCAAACTGCTTCCTCGGTCCTGATTGTTCGACTTCCTTGGCCCGGACACAAGTTCACCCAATAATCAAACAACCGCTCCGGATCCGTGACGCCCATTCCCTTCAGCTCCTCATCAAACTTGACGGCAACTTCCAAACCCGCAACACCCCCAAAGGCAATCAGCATATGATTGAACTCTGGTAATTGTGGGTCATGTGGGGGCCGATGGTTGAGCGTTGATATTGGAGCCCCACGCTCGGAAGTTCCAATTGTAAGATCGTAGCCACCTTCATAAGGGCTCTCTGTGAAGACATTGGAGAGCGAAGACGCCGGGCGGACGCTATAGCCCCAGTAATATCCCGCTTCCTCACGGGGAGCAGAAGGGGCCACTGCTCCCGCTATCAGTTCATTGCTATGGATCTCTGAAGACCCTGTGCTTTCAGGAAACTTGAGGGTCACACGGGTATTGGGTGGGATAGAGGCTGGTACAGATATCTTGTTTGGGAGACCGGCATCAACAAGCACCACAGACGCCCCAGTATCGGGTTCTGATTTCCGCCTCCGTTTACTTTCCCCCTCCGATCCTTGCGCTGTCTGCGGGCCTGCCACGGTGACACCTTCACGATACTGGCACCATTCGTGAGCTCGAAGATGATGCGGCATATCTAAACTTGGTAAAGTCCCCGCAGTTCGGAGGTCTGGGTGGATTGGGAAAAGGAGTTTTCGCAAGTTCGGAGGCGTTTCTAGATAGGAAAGGACATGCATGAGGAAATAGTTTGGATCGGAGTATCCCGTATAAAGGTCACCATCATGTATATTCGGCCTTGCATTGCACTGGCCGTCGTCAAAGATGACTACTTCGTCTACGCAAAAAACAGCTAAAGCGCGGGCGATTTGGCCTGCTAAAGTGGTCTTTTGCTCTGGGGATTGCGCACTATGAGAGTCAGGGCAGCGCCTTGGTAGAAGTGAGGTATCTAGCTACCCACTTAGATATAACGCTGCCAGGCAAAGCAACACTCACGGTGTACGCTCGACCTTGAGTCGGCTGGAAGACAGCAGTCGGTTTAGACGTATCGACATCATCATCTGGCAGCTGCTCCTTTTCTCGCTTTCGCTTCTAATCCCGATTAGCTGGAGTACTATAGTTGTTGAGCGGGGAAAAACCGCACCTTGAAGCTCATCGCCTTGAGTAAATGGAAGATCCATTGGCTCTAGCCCCCTGCGCGGAGGCTGCTTTAGCGGGTGAGCTGGGTGACCGATGGCGGGTGATTGGCGGGAAGCCGGCGGAGCGCGTCAATTCCGCGTCAATTCCGCGTCAGTTCCAGCGCGCACTTACTCGAAGTACTTTATTTATAACCAAGGTCTCACTACACTGGTAGTAGTCATACGATGATTGTGTGATATATTAATGAGTAGATCAGATGATCTTCTTTGCTATTAGACGCGAGTATACTTTGTGTACAGGTGAGAACGCGTCCGATTTGAGATGGTCTCGACGCCGTGAGGCCCTCTCACATTTTATTTTAAGCATCTGAAAGTGTGGAATTTACACACGCTCAGAATTTCTTGTGATTATTGATCTCGAGGTGATGGCTTTCTTGCAGGAAAATGGATAGTCAGTGCCATCACTACCGTATACGACTATATAATCCTAGTGGAAGACCACTCCTTGCAATAGCCAATGACCAACGCATCTGACACGATCGGTTGATAACGTGCACAACAGGGAATCAACAAACAAGTTCGGCGAACGAGACTCATGTTGTATCTTGAACATTTGGAGGCCACCTCCCCGCCGTCCATTGGTGGAGGCGATGTGAAAGACGCGATATGTAGGCGCTCAACATAAGTATTGTACGACCAAGCTCACAGACTTTGGACAGAGTATTGATATATCTGACGTAGGTAACACTGAGCAAATGTTGAACCGCTTGTATATAGAATCAGTGCCTTGAAACTGTACCTCTCTTGAATTTCAATCCTTCTCCACGTTATCGACTGACCATAGCAGCTCTGATCCCAGAGAAGTATTACCAATGTCCGATATTAGCTGCAGTTCCAGCTCTGACTCTGGAGGCAGACTAGTCTCAAGCGGCAAGCCCAAGTCGTTGAAGTATAAGTCCCACGGTTCGTCAGTCGACTCCGCATTTGCTATCCCGCATCCACCTTCCAAATCCTCGCCGAGAACACCATCACTGAACCAGGGATAACCTCCGCTATGCTTCAAGCCCAGAGCATTTGTTTGAATATCGAAGACATCATACTCAGAACCGTGCAGCCATCCTTCCACTTCTCCGTCATTTCTCACCTCGATCAGGCTTTTGTTGATGGCCTTCCTCTCCTCCAGTCTATCTCCCCACTCCTTTGGCGTACATCCCACAACCCTCTTAAACACTCTTAGAAAATAACTCCGGCTCAACCCCACCTCGCCTGCCAGCTCCCCTAGCCCCGGCACCCTCCCTCTTTCCATCCCATCCCTAATCATCCCCTTCACCCTCTGCACCCTCTCCGATACCTCTCCACCCACTTGCCACCCGTCCACTTCCGGCTTACACCGCTTACAAGGCCGGAAACCAGCCATTTCGGCCTTGGCGGCGGTATCGTGGAAGATGACGTTGGCACGGCGAGCGAGCCGAGATGGGCAGGTGGGACGACAGTAAATACGGGTGGTGAGAACACAGTAGACGAAGGCGGAGTGGAAGTTAGGGCAGCGAGTCGTGAGGGCTTGCCAGCGGGAGATAAGGGAGGTGGAGGTAACAAAACTGGTGGGATGTGCAGACATTTGAGTACTCATGGAAAGTTAAGCGCCGATGTAGAGCGATATCCATACGATCTTGCTCAATAAAGACGTTTTTCTGGAATCAAGTACAGGACAGACAACAGCAACGCACAATCGAGTTCAACTTTCATACGGTGCTAGAGTCTGCAGGTAGATAACAAGGTGAGACGGGGATTCAAGTACTAAATATAAATCTCTGCGGACCTTACTTTTGAAGTAGCTAATGGAGATGCATTATCTCAATCTGACACGCGATTATACCAGCTTCGGAATAGACAATCCAGGTTTGGAGGACGTTGCTCTGGAATTGACCAATCAACGGCCGACTTGGAGGACGCTAAGCTGAAATGCACGATGTTGACGACTGACATGATTGGCCATATCTAAAGGACGAAAGTGACTCCTGCAGCGCTGCTTAGAAACCGATGATGGATCATATCCTGCTTCTCCGAGGCCCCTTGCTTCTCCCAGCTCCCCAAAAATCCCGGCGAACATATATATACAGAGCCCTCCACGACTAACCATGACCTCCCCATCCACACTCCAATAGCAAATTCACCCTCTTCTTAAGCTCTAGATTGCTCTTCTTCGCCCTAATATCCGCCCACCATGCACACCCCCATCTCCCCCGCAATCCTCTACTTCGGCACGCCCATCGTCCTCATCTCCACCCTCAACCCGGACCGAACCGCCAACCTCGCCCCCATCTCCTCCGCCTGGTGGCTCTCCCACCGCTGCCTCCTCGGCCTCTCCGCCTCCTCCTGCACAACCCAGAACCTCCTCCGCACCAAGCAATGCGTGCTCAACCTCCCCACCTCCTCCATGGGCCCCGCTATCAATGCCCTCGCCCGCACCACAGGCACCGAGACCGTCCCTGAGAGCAAAGTCGAGCGCGGGTACAGCTTCGTCAAGGATAAGTTCTGTCACGCGGGCCTGACGGCGCAAGGGGCGGAGCTAGTGGATGCACCAAGGGTGAGAGAGTGTCCGGTTCAGATGGAGGCGGAGCTAATTGGGGTGCATGAGATGATGAGCGATCAGGCGGATCGGAAGGGGTTGATTCTTGCGGTTGAGGTGAAGATTGTAAGGGTGCATGTGGAGGAGGAGTTGCGGCTTGAGGGGCATGCAAATCGGATCGATGCGGATAAGTGGAGGCCGATGATCATGTGTTTCCAGGAGATGTATGGGTTGGCGGAAGGGAAGGTGGTGATGTCGCGGCTGGCGGAGATAGAGGAGGAGAAGTATAGGGCACTTACGCAGAGTGCGGTTGTGAGTAGAGCGCTGTGAAGTCTGTGAGAACGGTGCTGACCAGTAGTAGCAGAGTTCAGCGAGCGGTGCTGATGAGGGGAAACAGATGCACACAGGTGAAGAAGAAACATCAGGCAGTTAAAATGCGCATGATACATTGTAGAGGCCGCGGGAACTAGATTCTCTCAGAAAACTGTAGATTATAAATGAAGTCCGAAAAGCTCAGATCGCAGGTCTTGACAGAACTTTTGGAGGTTCGCGTCAAAAACGATAGAATATAGTTGATTGAGAATACAAGAGTACCGTAAATTCCTTCAAACCCGTGTGAGCATGTACTTGAACGACGTCCCAACTCTTTGTTCAAATCGCCCGCACTTAATATGTAAGCGCAAGCAGGTGGTCCCCAGAATACTACGTATGAGATCCAATACACGATGAGATGTTCTTCATCAGTACAGGAATCTGAACCTTTCTTCGCCGCCTCACCTAGAATCCCCATCGCGCTCGGCATTGACCGCACCTCCAACATACTCCCCACGGTCCAACTCCTTGTTGAGCCTGACTAACAGAAAGCAAAGTATTGTCGCGCAACATATCGCAATGGACAAAGTCGCACAGTTCACAGCAAATGTAACCACTATCGGCGTTAGCTGTTGGAATCTCCCAAACTCATTGTGGTGTGGCTCACCATATCAAAAAGGATGCGGAACGCGAAAACGCTAGCGGCAGGCTATCCCTTTAGCTGCTGTCGAGAGGCCACTTTTAGCGTATTCGCTTATTTCACCAATAGGAACCATAGAATATCACCCTGAACTGATTTTATTGATGCTATTCAGATGCTATTGTGATATGCAGCCCAACAAGGACCGTTTCTACATAGGGGATATCACAGATATCACAGCCAAAGGTAGAACGCTTTCTCCGCTTGCTACCACCTAAATTTGGTGTAATTTCACCGAGAACTTGTCGTTTTCTAGGCCTGGCTGTTAAGCCTATCTCCTTGCACCCACGGCAGTTCCCAGGGCTCTTTCTTTTGCAGATTTGATGATCTTCTAAACGTATCATTGAATGTTCAATTGCTGACCCAATTGACGTTCTTTTTCGCTTTAGAAACTGCCTTTGAGAGGCCTGAATAAGACTGTATGTCTTCAGTTCTAGCTCATCTGTGTCCGAAAATGATCTGACTTTAGAGTCTCTCTCTTTCCTTCATCTGTGACTCTCATTGACGTATATATTGATGTGTTTTGCTATCGTTTGAAGCATTTCGGAGGAGAAATAGAGACCTCATAAGCTCGCGGCATCTAAAGGGCTGATATCTGATGGTATATTGACCCAACTGACGTTTGGAGGTATCTGAATAGGCTCAAATCGATCGCCTATAACAGTGATAGGACGCAGATTAGGACGATCAGTTCCTAAATCAGTTGAATCAGGTACTACGTCGCAGGAAGGCATTATCGAGGTGGGCAAGAACAATAGGGGGCTTTGTTGACATTGTTTCTATTTACAAAAAATAACCTTTTTGACCGAGTCTTACCACATCTGGTTAGGGTCAACCTTAAAAATTAACCGAAGGCAAACAGCAGCTAAAGGGATAGTCGTGGTAGCTGGCCAGTGGCAGTACTACACGTTACTAAACTTTGGGCCCTGACTTGCACACTTCGGAGCCAGTTAATCTAATGGAACAACTATAGTATAGCGTTTGTAACGCCAATATTCGCCCCCGACCTTGAAAAAACCCCCAAAGCTCCTGCAAATGGATCCGAGCCTCAGCCGAATATAAAGGCGGAATCACACCGATGTGGAGCAAGCGTTTGAGTTGATAACGAGAGTCAAATCCCGAGGGGAGGGCAGCAAGAACGTAAGAGATCGAAGGCGGCGAGGTATGGTTGAAGTACTTCATCTGCACAGACTACGCGATGATCAGTAAATATCAATAGCGACAAGCACCTAGCCAGCAATGATATGTTGCCCCAGCTCCTACCTTTATGTCTCCCATTGAAAACTCCGACTCCGTGTTCTGTCGTTACGACTGCCTGTAATAATACTGAAGAGCCCTTGGATACAAGTGCCCTTATCTACAGGTTGATGATCCGGGACCTGGGGGAAATCTCACGTACTACAAATCTCCCTCTCGCCAGTCGCCACATTTTCGAAGAGAGCATCAAGATCGCATTTGCCAAGAACATGGTACAGAAATTGCAGGTAAATAGTCTGTTCAAACGCGCCTTCGAACCAAGAATAAATCGCGCAGCTGGAAGTGGCAAATCACATCGAAGCATTGTTGACAGCCGACATGCCGAGGATTCTGTCAAACTACGACTTCCGAAATGAAGCTCCATATCCAAGATTCAGGCGAAGATCGTCCCCAAGAGCAGCTGCATGCTCTGGGATATCCTCCCAAAGAATCTCATAGTTATGCTGCGTATGGAAGATGCAGTGACGAGCATAGAGCTTTCTGCAGTAAGTATAAATGACTACTGTCGGACGTCACCCTTTCATCCTATCGAGTCAACGAATCAAGGGCATGATAGCTGCAACGCTATAGACATCTTGCGGTATTCTGAGACCTTTCGCTTGATTCAAGGTAACCACTGAAAGGAGAATAGTAAAGCGACAATGAAATTCTGGGAAGATCACGAGACCAACATGCCAAGGCTGAATCCCAAGTGGTGACCGCGTCTCCACGGCTCTTTCTCTCTCCACCTCTATTGAAACTTTTGGTGATAGTGCGAACAGGATGTTTGGAGCTCTGAGGCTTAGATTTGCGGTGGGCGTTCGCTATAGTAGTGGTAAAGAAGTTCGACCTCATGATTCGTCGAATTAGCATTCCAACCCAGCAGAGAGAAGCGTAGTAAGCTCTTTCCACATTTCGGTTGAGCTTTGAAGAAGTACAAAGAACTCATCCACTGGGACTAAGTTAGAGCCCACTTGCGACTCTTATACCTGGTTATCGCTACCAGCGATATGCGAGTTCCGTTGTTTCCTCTCACAGCAACTTCTTGCTTTCTCATCATCCGATTTCTTTACATTGCAATTTAAGAAAATGCTACATTCACTCGTTTTAAGTCTATGTAGCCTACTCACGGTATCTTCGGCCGCTACCTTCTTTCTTCAGACACCAATCAACGTGTCCAATACTTCAAACTCACATCTCCTCCAGCTGGAGCCATCATCCTACCATTGACGAATACAAGTCTAGCAGCTAGCGATCCTCGCTTCTCAGCCCTCGTACGAGAAGGCGACGATGACCTCTCCGACAAATCCGTCTACATGAACATATTAAGAGCTCTACTTTCCCTGTCTAAGTACCCCTTTACCGATCATTTCCGTGGAGGAAGTTGGTCATATCCAGGCTACAAAGACGTCGCTATCACGGTGGAGCCCGACCCGAGACTCCAGATCAACTATGCAATGTGGGGTTTGCAGGAGGGGCTTACTCATATGGGCGTGACAGAGTTCAGAGCCCTTGAACTCCGTATGTATTGGAACTCAGGCGCAGGGCCGAAGAGGGTCGGTGCCATTATCTTCCAGAGATCAACACCTGAGCAGCTCGGGATGAATGAAAGCGCTGCAATAGTGAACTCCATAACACTTGGTCCTTTGCTAGACATTTCTTCGTCATCAGTATCCCTACCAATTCCGACACGAGTTTCCACCGTGCTGGAGCTAACCTCGGGGACGGCTCTATCGCCCCCAATCCCGAAGTCTCCCTTCTCTTCCTACCCCATTAGCATAAACAGCACAGCCTACACTTCTTTCGTCGATATTCCCAACGCCCATCTAGCTGCATTCTTCGAATTGGAAGGCGCTCGTCTTCCCAAATACGACATCTTCGCGTGCATATGTGAAGGAATAGTAACTATTGCCGGAATCCCTCGATCTGAGCCCTTTAGAGCCATAGCTACTATTACGAGCTACTCAAGCACTATTGAAATTCAAATCTGCCCTTGGAATGTGCACTCACATCCTGAGCTGGCTCAATTGCTGCCGGAGGATGTAATTTATCTGTTGGGGAAAATCCCAATGTATATGGAAGCCAGGAACAAGTTTCAAGAAGGCACATTCGTGTTAGAGAAAGACGGGGCGCCTATGTAAGTAGTACTTCCAGTTTGATCTTTCCTACTATGGTCTTCATTTTAGAAAAGTGGTGAGACTATTTTCGGGGATTTCTACTTCACACCTTTTATGTTCTAATCGCCTTGAAATCGAAAAGGCTAACCTGAAGAACTTATAGTGCATGGGGAACCCTTAAGAAACTACGGAGGCAAGCTGTTGAAGAGCACTAAGACGAATGAGGACAAACAGAAATCTGTACATATGAGTGAATGGCATCGCTCTCCGTGGAGAACCACCGGGACTTCGTCTCAAACCCAAATCGCGCCATCTCTTATAGCAGTCTGAATACGCCGTGAGAAATGGTGAAGAATCAGACAGGAGTGGCCAATTCTAGTCATTCAGAGCACGGAATCCCAATCACGTCATTTCGTGTCACCAGTTCCTCTTCGAGCAATCGCACTCAGTGAGGAGGCATGTATTGCGACGTTCCGTCACATTTTGTTCCACGGCTTTCAATTATATAAGCGTTGATTTCGTGCACTGCTCTTCAGCGTCTAATTGCGATACAGAAGAGTTGGGTGATGGCAAAACATAATTAGATATCTATCTGGAAAAATCTCTCCCAAATTTCTGAATTGATGCAAGTAGAACTTTAGTAGCCATACAGGACCAATTATCAAAGTCATAACGTCTGTTATAATCTTCGTATGTTGAATACAACGATATTGAAAGGACGCTGCTTGCATTGAAAATTCCATATCGTATGTACAACGATACTTCGATTAGGAAAATGGTGCCATTGACAGATAAAACGCTTGCTGGATGAGCGCTGGCGTTTTGAACGGCCACGTAGGTACACAAATGCGCTTATTATCTTCTCTCACCTCTCCCCATCTCACTCCTATCCAGCATCCAACATACAACATCCAGTATCAACTAGACCCGAGACCACCATCCCCTCCAGCACATACAAAAACTCTACACCTAACAATGCTTCCTTCATCGCCTAACATCACTCCAGTCCCAGCTTCCTCCAGCAATCCAAGTGAGCAGCTCAAGCGAGGCAAAAAGCATCTTTCCCCCAACAACGTATCCTCATCAGTCCCAGCCTCAACTCGAGTTCCACCTCCGCCCAAGCCCCGACATACTCTGGCCCCCTCCTTACCATTCCCATTTTCCCGCCTCTCCCTTCCACAGTCTCCAACCCTCCATCCCAGCGCTCGCCCTACTCGATTGCCACCCATCATCTCGGCGTTCGTTCTTGACATGCTGTCCTGCGCCGGAGATAGCACTGGTGTCGAAGTCGTTGCTTCGCTGTGAACCGCTTCCTAGTAAACCGGTTGCTCACCAGCAGTAGTAATGGCCATGGTAGCGGCAGTGGCAGCTTAACCACTGGAATCCCGCACCATCACCTATGGACCACCGCGCACGAGTTAAAATCACCTGTATCATTGTATGGCGCGATCAGATATCTGCCACCGTGGCAGAAAAGCCCGGCCAAGGATTTTCCGCCAAAAGCGGTCAAGGCGGCAAGAAACGGCGGGACGATAAGCTTTTAGCGCCGAGCCTCAAACGTGGCACTTCCAACTCTGAACAACCGTCAACCAAACTTTGAAGAAGATTCAATTCTCAAACACACCATGTCAGCCCCTACCAGACCATACCTATCCAACGGACAAGTGCTAGAGAAGTAAGCCGCCAGTTCCGCCTTTACAGGAACCCTAACTGATAACCCCCCTTTCAGCCCCCCACTCTCAGCGCGGGTTCGCAACTTCGTCGATGGCACATATGATTTCCTAGGCCTCTACGTGGCTTCTTTGTTCTCTGTGCGTATAGAGACGGATGTGTGTTACCAAGTGTGGACGAGCATGGCTTGCTAACAAGCGCACTAGCTTGATGCGTACGCTGCTGCTGAAGCTTCATCGTTCAATACTAGGAATAGGTCGCCTGGTGTAAGAGGGGCTACGAGGTATGGTGGGGGTGGTGGAGGGGGGGGAAGTGGTTGGGGTGGACCTGGGGGTGGAGGTGGAGGCGGGAAGAAGGTTGGTAGAGTGGATGATGTTCGTGGGCCGGAGTGTAAGAGCTGTGGATGAGTTATGGGACCTGTTCTCGGCGTATCTTTTCGAAGGAATGCTCTAATTGCTGGCGTTTGTCTTGGACCGTTGAAAAGATACTTGTGAACTGATAGCGAGCGGTATCATACATACCAAACCCTACGCGTTTGGCTTTATTAGGAGAACGGGTTGGTTGGTAGTATCAGCAAGAACGAAGCAAGAACTGCTTGTGACTATCTCTATCAAACGCCATGAAAGCAATTCGAAGGATTGATACATGTGGTGGGTAGTAGCGTGAAAAGCTCAGAATACGTGCATGAGCGGAAGATTTCTGCTGCGAGCCTGCGACATGCTCGAGAGAAAGACTTGGTATGCATACCGTTAGATACCTTTGTGCCACGTTTTATTCCACTTACAGTCCCAGGCGTCGATATAGGGGACACCAAAAAAGATACGAGAAGGCATCATCAAGCGTTCATATGTAGCCGCAAAGCAACACTGTCGCCGGCAATTGCAAGGAAATCCTGCGCCATTGACCTTCCGCTCGTACTCACGCCTCAATTTAGTCCACATCGTCCGAATGTCAAAGTCGTCTTCGTCATGTTTTGCTTTCACCAGCGCATGTGCCATTTCGTTGTATGTATCTTCGCAGCAAATGAAAGTTATGTTCTTGAGTTTGGGGAGATCCTTAGAAAGCTGCCTGAGTTTGGCAAACAGACCCTCGACGGCATCGAGCGTGTGTCCTTCTCGTGCCTCCAACTCCTCGTGAGAATCATATTCGTTGACGGAATCAAAAGCTGTCCCAATGCGGAATTAGCATCACCGATCATGAAGGTGTACTTGGTTCCGCATTGGGACAGGGTTGAACTCATCTTACCAATGCGTAACTCCTCTAAGCCAGCCACATGCTGTTTCAATATCTCAGCGTACAAAGGGAGGTGGTCGGCACTCCGGGGTAGATCGCCAAAGATCAGCTGCACCTTCTTGATTTTCGCCGCATTCGATGGACCAATTTGGCGAATGAACCTTGAAAAATCAAATCCTTCCCCATAATCGTGGTTATCCGAGTACTCTCCTCTCATGTAGGAAGAGTTGTTTACCCAGTTTTTTGTATCTTGAAGAGTACGATCTTGTATGTCCTTTGAGCCAAACAGCCACCCTGGAAGCTTCTGAGTGTCAGGTTCAAACATGTGGCCAACAGCGTCGACTAATTCGCTCATGAACGTCGGATTGAAATTCTCGGATGTAGCTCCAAAGCTTTCCATGACATCCCAAAGTTGATCGTTCCCTTCAAAAAACAAAGCGGTGAATAAGTTGTAAGAGTACAGAATTGTAGTCGCCTCGGCATTGACAACCTTGGAGACCCGAAGTATCTGGACAGAAGGAAACTCATCACGTTGTTGACCTTGTTCTGTTTCAGAGCATTCGTATCTAGAATATCTCGGTACTCCCGGTTGAGTACATCCGGTGACAAGCATAGAGTTGTAGATGATGCGTTGTATCTCTTGGGCGATTTTAGCAGGTTTCCTCGCAAGTTTGTACAGCCTTAGGTATAGAACGAGCCTTTGGTGTAATGGATACGACTTACCAAGAGGCAGTAGCAGGAAAGGGAACCTCCCCGCTGGTTGACCAATTGGAGTCTCCGCCATATCTTTGCCCGATTAGGCAGATCTTCGTGGTGTACGGTAAGTATGGAATTTGAGGTTTGCAGAAGGAGACCTTTGTCTCCAAAGCTTTAGGCTCAGTCTTAGACCATCATGTTTAAAGGATGGAATGGAGATGATGTTCGATGATTGTGAAGGTTGTGGAATAAGGTTCTTATGAAGTGGATTGCAGAATAGCCGAGTTTACAAGTAAGAGAGTTTATTACATTTTTCGGGAGACATTTGGTACCGCAATTGGAGGGGGAAGCATTCAGATCATATCAAGTATGTTGAAAAGATGGGAACTAGCACGGACCTTATGCCAAATGTAAAATGTATGCTGAATACATCAACTTTCTTATACCACGAGATTAAGTATAACTACAGCTCCTACTTGCCTATCTGATGGTCGCTCACCGGCATATGAAGCAGTTTTGATGTCGTTCTATATCATTATCGAAGGATTGTAGGCGGGATTTTTCTTCCAGGTGTTTGCCCCTTTAAGATAGTAACATGGACGGGCAGTCCCCACTCAAACGGGTAATTACTCCTCGCAACGGAAGACGAGCAGCAAGAGGGCCTTTCGCCCTCAACGTCTCTGGCGGACGAATGGAGCAGGGACATCTAAAGGCTCAGCATTCGTACCCATTGGATCTTGTGCTGATGTTGGAAGCTGTCGTCAACCACCCGCGTCCTGGTAACCCAGGAACATGGGCGTGTTTCTAAATAAGACACTCGACGGTGGGCCACAGGTCAGTGAACAATAGAAAACAACTAATGGTTCAGACTGTCCGAGGCAACGAACATCCTCAATGCAGGCACTGATTTTTGCCTACGTCTGCTTTACTTTCCGACCTTGTGGGTAATGTCTCCTAGAACCTTTTTGGCTTCTTCCATAATCGATATTCCGCTACTGCAACCAATCCTCTCGGCGCCTGCTTCCATCATGGTAATGCAGTCGCTCACGGTTTTGATGCCTCCACTTGCCTTGACTTTCACGCTCTTACCCACAACATTTCTCATCAAGCTTACATTCTCTTCGGTAGCTCCTGGACCGTTGAACCCGGTGCTTGTCTTGACAAAATCAGCACCTGCAGCTTCTGCAATCTTACAGCCTGCCACAATGTCGTGACGAGAAAGTTGGGAAGTTTCCAAGATAACTTTGAGAACGACCGGATCAGGTGCAACACTGCGAACAGCCGCGATGTCTGTGTAAACCTCAGAGTAGCCTTTCTCCTTAAGTTGGCCATAGTTTAGCACCATGTCGAGCTCTTTAGCTCCCACTCCAACGGCATCCTTCGCCTCACTGCCATCTATGAGCTCAGATTTGACACAAGCTGTTTCAGGCTCTCTCACAGGACTTTCTCGGTTGTGGAATAAGTTCCTTCATGAAAGCCGATCACACATGCAACAAAAACTGAGCTACCACGTAGTTGGTAAGTGGCATGGGCCACCCATTTGAGACGTATACACACGGACTATAGCACGAGCAATTAGCCTTTCTCCTCTTATATCTGATAATGATAGGATTCTTTAATGACTGGCATCAGTTGGCACATCAAGAGCTACGCTAAGGAAGCTGTACATCTCTCTCTCTGATATACAAATAAGACATTAAGCTGCCAATAGAGTAAAGAATGGCTAGGAAGTTCGAGCGATACCTTGAAATTGTACTTCATGGCCTCCTCACAGAGCACTTCGATCTGTTCTTTCGTAGCATCGAGCTTCAGCAACGTATGATCTATACATTTGGGGAAAGCTTCTGTGCCAAGCTTCGCAGCCTTGTATACAGTTCTAGTGAGAGGCAGATTCTTTTCTGCTCCACCGATTATGCTGAGCCATTCCTCTTGGGTATAACGTGCCGTCATCCTGCTATTTACCTCAGTCTACTGTTTTTAATCCGCCTCGTCGGTACAAATCATCTCTACTGAAACTCCCGTAGACGGTCATATTGCGGACAGTTTTGAAACCACATGTAAGGTGGAAAAACCTAGCCTTACTCTGCCCTATCGGGCCAAAGCGTTGCTATCTCCGCGGCCCAGGGATTAGAGTCTCGATAACTTCGACCTAACCCAAATTTCTTTTCGTCAATTGCGTTATCGGTGCAATAGTTAGTATTTTGCCTCAGCATTCTCACTACCCAATAAAATGCAGCACGGTATCTCAAGAGCGGATTGCCTCAAAGGAAGGCTTGCGTGTTGGTCTCTTGAAGTTCCTTACAACGTTCCTCGAGGAGTAAAATCTGGTATTGGCTAATTGCTTGAATTGCCTGAGAGCCGCTACGACCGTTGGAGGAACTTGAATACGGTCAGAGATGCCTGCGCCTATGCTCACTGCTCAAGATTCCGCTGGTCACATTCACTTGATCGTTGGCTCGAACCCTCTGGCAAGTGCCAGATGCGCCAAAAGCATTGAGGTTGGAGCGAAGCCTAAAATCATTGCGCCTGCAGATGCAGAGATTCACTATGTGTTGATGAAGAGGGTTGAGAATGGTGAGGTTGAGTGGATCAAGAAGACATTCGAGGCTGAGGATCTTGAAAGACTTGGAAGGGATGAAGTTGGGAACGTCGTGGACGCAGTCTTTGTGACACTGGGAGGGAAGTCACCTTTGAGTAAGTGGGCTACCGAAGAGTTGTACAAGACTGCCAATCTAACTCATGTAGGCACAGATATATCATCATTATGCCGACGCCTGCGCGTACCGGTCAATGTTACCGACGCCCCAAACCTTTGCACTTTCACCCTGCTGTCTACCCATTCCGACGGGCCTCTACAAATTGGGATTACCACATCTGGCAAGGGCTGCAAGCTTGCGTCACGGATTAGACGAGAAATCGCTTCATCTCTCCCACCAAATCTAGGCTTCGCAATTGAACGCTTAGGTACCATCCGGCGGCGTATCTGGGAAGAAGACCACCGAGTCCAAGCCCTCGACGACCTGAGCGTCGAAGGCGAAGACGATGACACCACAGCCCAAAAGTCCACTTTCAACCAATTGGTCACTGACTCTGATTTGAACGCAGCCAAAACCCGCCGTATGCGCTGGCTCTCGCAAATTTGCGAATATTGGTCCCTCCGCCGCCTCGCCTCGATCACAGACGCTGATATCGACACCATTCTCCAGTCTTATACCTCCTCAACCATCAACGCCACCACAACAGCTCCCCTGGACGCCACAGCCCTCGACACCCGCTCTCGTCTGCCACCGAAAATCATTCTTGCAGGCTCCGGGCCCGGTTCCCCTTCCCTCTTAACCCTTGCCACCCACCGCGCCATCCAAACCGCCGACGTCATTTTAGCAGACAAACTCGTCCCCGCACCTGTCCTCGATCTCATCCCGCGCAGAACACCCGTACATATTGCCCGCAAATTCCCCGGCAACGCCGAAGCAGCACAAGAAGAACTTCTGACGCTCGGTCTTGAAGCCTTAAGAAAAGGCCTCACTGTTCTGCGCCTGAAACAAGGGGATCCCTACATCTACGGCCGTGGAGCCGAGGAGTTTGCATTTTTCAGGGAGAAGGGGTTCACGCCGATCGTGCTTCCAGGGATCACAAGCGCGTTGAGTGCGCCGCTGTTTGCAGCAATCCCAGCCACACACCGGAGTGTAAGCGACCAAGTCCTTATCTGCACCGGCACCGGCCGCAAAGGCGCCGCGCCCTCACCTCCCACATACATCCCCACCCAAACCGTCATCTTCCTCATGTCCCTACACCGCCTCACCTCTCTCATCACCTCCCTCACCGGCACCCCCACTGATCCCTCCAACCCCTCCTCAACAAGCAACCCCCCCTGGCCGCTCTCAACCCCCTGCGCCGTCCTCGAACGCGCTTCCTGCTCCGATCAGCGGGTCATCCGAAGTACCCTTGCGCATGTGTGTGAGGCGGTGGAGCAGGAGGGGAGTCGGCCGCCGGGGTTGTTGGTTGTGGGGTGGAGCTGTGAGGTTTTGATGAGGGCCGGGGGAGCGAGGTGGGTGGTTGAGGAAGGGTTTGGGGGGTTTGATGCGGTTATGGGTGCTGAGGGTAGTGGGGCGGATGTGCTGGGGGTGGTTGAGATGGGTAAGGGTGGGGGGACGTGATTTGTGGCGGGAGTGGGGAGTTTGGGTTTTGGGGGGTTAGGGGTTGGTGATGTCGGATCAAACAAGAATATAGCAGACAATAATTTCTAAAATCGTTCCATCGATTTGTTGTTATTCTCAGATTTCGAACCTGGACCGCCCAATGTCTCACATCTCGATATCTTACACTGCCTGCATGGCAGGAACCTCGACATTGTGCGACCGCCGGGTGTAGACTGAATGTGAAATCCGCCAACGCCCACCGACCACAAGCCCATCATTCCCACCCCTACAATCTACCCTTCGCCTTCCCCCTCTCCCTCCACGCCCATCACAACCCCAAGCGCCCTCCGCCAAACCGCCACCCCATGCCCCAACGCGCTTAGCTTAGCCATCACAGCTATCAGGCTCGGATCCTGAGACTCCACTCTGACTTTCTCCCGGACGCGAACCTCGGAATTGTGGTAGTGGAAGGTTTGCTGGGGGTGGGGGTGGAGGGTCAGTTGGTTTATACCGGAATGGGGAACATACGGTTGTGGGGATGGTGGTCGAATGGGGGAAGAGGAAAAGGGGGAATAATACGTTACTCTCGTCGTGCTCGGGCAATTTGGGCGCGAGGCCGAGACGGTGGCGGAGGGAGAAGGCGGAAAGGGAGGAGGGGTCGTCGGTGGCGGGGGCGAGGGTGCGGAGGGTGAGGACGAGGGCGGCGGAGGAGATGGAGAGGTGGAAGGAGAGGGTGGGGGGGAGGGGATGGGAGAATGTCTGGTTGGTTCTTAGACAGTCGGTTGAGGATCTGGGATCCCGAAGTTGCGCCTACATCTTCACCAAGGACCTCTTCCCACCACTTCCCCGCCACCCCCTCCTCTCCTCCTCCCATCGTCCCCTGCGCCTCCCCGATGGTCTCCGCCAAAAGCTTTAGTTGGCCCGCGATGAAGGAGCCATTGTGCGGGTCTCCGGTCCAGGTGCTGATGTCGATGATGTCGAGGGCGTGGTTGAGGAGGGTGAGGAGGGCAGCGAGTTGAGGTAAGGGGACGGGGGTGGCGAGGTGGAGGGGGTAGGAGGGATGGGGAGAGCGGGGGGGTGGAGGGAGGGTGGCGAGGCGGAGGTGTATGTCCTGGTGAGGGTGTGAGGTTATATTGGGTGAGGAGGAGGGAGTGGGTTGTGGGGTTGGGGAAGTCCAGAGCATAAACATGCATAAAAGAAAGGTCAAATGAGTGGTGATTGGTAGCAAGTAGAAGGAGGGGGAAACATAGATCATAGAAAGCAGAACATAAGGGAGCTTTACCCCCTTGACAATCCGTGTCCCAACCCTAGTCACAAAGCCCTTGACACTCTCGGAACGCAGAGAAGAAAGAGCAAGCGTTGACCCCGGTTCTTGGGGTGCGAGCAAAGCAACGCATTCTTCCAGTCCGCTCTTCAGTGATGCTAGAGTATCTTGTAGGGTGTTTAGGAGCCATTCGAGTTCACATGCCTAGGGTACGTCTAAGTATGGGGGACTCTGTTACTGTGAGAGTTCAGAAAACGAGAGGTTAGCTACCAGGGCGTCTTCTTCTTCTTTGATCAGCTGCTCGTGGGAGATGGGTGGCCAGACTGCTGCGGACATGGTAATGTTCAATTGAAGACTACCTTAGGTAAGGTCATTAATGGTGAAGCCCTAAGCGTATCAGCTCACGTGGTTGCTTGGCATGCATTTCAGTCGGCTTCCTTGGCGGGAAGCCGGGAGATGTGCGTTCTCGATCATCGCAGTCATAGGGAAAGGTCGAAGGATCATGAGAACAAACATCTCTTCAATTCATACATTTGTCCTGTGTCTATCTAAAGTACCTGTATGTCTGTATGTCTGAGTTGAATGTATCTCTTCAGATCTCTGAACTCCTCTGTCGCTGTTGAATTGTTCATTTGTTCCCTCTCATACGAATTGCCGTGGAATCGAATCGAATGGGTGGATTACCACGGGATGACGTAGATCGCACCGCAACTGCTGTTCCTTGGAATTTGCTCGAGCTAGTCCTAAAAGAATTAGCGTTGGACCAAAACTCTCAGTCGTCACTGACTTCTGCAGAAACCCCCGAACACCATCATATTTGATCCTCGCGCCCACCTTCCTTTTCTTCCATCTGTCCTTCTGCCGAAGTTTCTTGTTCTGGTGCTTGGTATGTTTCACCTTTATCACCTCCTTCACGACACTCAATGGCAACAATCTAACTCGTCAACAGAGAACCTGTAAACAATACACAACACTCTCGACATGAATCCACGTGAGCAATCAAACCCCCCGGTTGGCGAATAAAGCCGGCAAAGCCCTTGCTAACCAAATCCAGGACCCTTCCTGGGCTTTGCGTCCCTATTCCTCATCGCGGGCGCCGTCCTCCTAATGCTCCTTACTCTTTTAGGCGGCGCTGTTGGCACCAACCCCACAAACCAATACTACTTCCTCGAAGCCGACACCTCAGGGATTCCCGGAGCTGCCCCCCTCACACGGTGGACCTTCTGGAACTCTTGCAGTGTCAACAATGGCCGTGACGCGTGTCCGGCTGTGCACGCTGCGTATCCTTTCGATCCACCAAGGAATTTTGGGTCGGAGAAGAATGTACCTCCGCAGTTTATTGGGTAGGACTTACATTTCGCAGTTCAGTTGAGTGAATGTATGCTGATAGCCATGGCAGGACGCACAAATATTTCTACCTCACCCGATTCATGTTCGCCTTTGTCCTCATCGGCCTCTTCTTCGCCGTCTGTGCTCTCTTCCTCGGCCTTCTAGCCCTCTGCTCCCGCATCGGCTCCTACCTGTCCGGCGCTCTCTGCCTCGTGGCTCTCTTCTTTCAGACCCTCACCGCAGCGCTGATGACAGCCGCCTACGTCATGGGCCGAAACAATTTCCGTTCTCTCGGCAAGAGTGCCTCATTGGGCCGCTACAACTTTGGCTTCATGTGGGCCGCCGTCGCCTGCCTGTTCCTCTCAACCGTGCTCTTCTGCATCGGTGGTGCTACTTCTGGTAACAGCGGACACTCCAAGTCGCGGAAGAGCGGCGGGGGAAGGAACTTTATGGGCAGGAAGAAGACGGTGCACAATAGGGGCAGCTTTATTGACAACGAGAGCCAGCGGAGAGTGGTGAAGGATGAATACATTACCGAGATCTGAGAGACCGGATGAGACCTTTCAGAGTTGGCAGTTCGCTCGGGCGATCGTTTAATGAAGTGTGGGTTGGATTGTGGAGAGAAAAAAGAGATGGAAAGAGGTATCACTATACCCCAACACTCGCTCAAAGTGCTTGTATGCGGTGTTCAGCTTTAATTAATTAATATTATGCCCTTTCCTACGAATGATCTCGGAAGGCCCAAAAGGGGAGAAGAGGTGAGATATCACGAGGTTGTATATATGTGGTAATTTACCTGGTTGATTTATGTAGCTGATGAGGGTGGACGTCGTACAGTTATTTAGGAGTATAGTTGATAATCCATCCAAGCCTTCATTACCTGGTTTTGATTATGCTTGTCACTGCAGATGAGGGATCATTTATAAACATATGTACGGGTTCCCCTCTACATCTTCGAGGATGAAAACCAAGCTCCTAACGCCGTGATCTATGCCCTCAATGAAGACCATGTTAAATGCCTCCCAGAAGTCCCCTGATCATATAGATGTCCTTCGGCCAACCTCACCCGCCGCCTCCGCCATAACAGTCTCCCGCTTCCCCGCCCCCCTCTTCTTCAGCACATTCTCAATAAACGCCTCCCCAGCTTTGTAAGAACTCCTGACCAACGGCCCACTAGCGCAGTACAAGAACCCCATATCCAGCGCTCTCTGCCGCCACAGCCCAAACACCTCAGGCGTGACGTATTCGTGCACCTGCATGTGCCGTTTCGTGGGGCGCATATATTGCCCGAATGTCACGACGTCGACGTCGACGGTGCGGAGTTCACGCAGGGTTTCCCAGAGCTGGGCTTCGGTTTCGCCCAGGCCGAGCATGATGCTTGTTTTGGTGATCATGTCCTCCCTGCCCTTCTTCGCCTGCTCGAGCACGCGCAAGCTTTGCCGGAATGTCGCTCGGCGATCCCGCACCATTGGCGTCAGCGCCTCCACTGTTTCGACGTTGTGCGCGTACACGTCCAGCCCGCTCTGCGCGACCAAATCTACCATCTCGAGATCGCCAGCATAATCTCCTGTCAATGCCTCCACCAGCATCCCAGGCGCCTTGCTCTTAATCTTCCGCACCGTCTCCGCAAAATGCCACGCCCCGCCATCTGCCAAATCATCCCTGTCGACAGACGTGAGGACCACATATCCCAGCCCCCAACGCCGTAGCGCCTCTGCTGTGTGCTCCGGCTCATGTGGGTCTAGTGGCGGGGGCGCTTTGCTGGTTTTAACAGAGCAGAACCGACAACCCCTGGTGCATGTGTCGCCCATGAGCATGATCGTAGCCGTGGCGGCGGATTTGCCAGAGCTACCGCCCCAGCAGTCGGAAATGTTGGGGCAGCGGGCTTCTTCACAGACGGTGTGCAGGTTCAGCCCGCGCAGGTCTGATTTTATTTTCTTGTAGTTCTCATTATTTGGTATTGGGGTCTGTAGCCATGTGGGAAGGCGGGTGATTGTTTTTTGACGGCCTGAAGGCCCGACAAGGGCGGTGCGTAGGGGAGGTGATGTGATTGGGGGCGTGGAGAATTCAGAGGACGGTGGAGCGGGAGGTTCGAGAGAAGGTGAACCGGTCACGAATTCGTCGAGAGAGGGACCAGAGTTGAGGCGGTCGCTGAAGGTGGTTTGGCGGCGGGGGGAAGTTTGGTTGGATTCGGTGGGGGAGGGGGCTACGGTGGCGAAGGCGCGGGAAGAGCGGTGGGATGGTCGGGGTTGGGCGATAGGAGGTGCGTAGAGACAGCGTAGTCTTGGTGCCTTCGTGGCCATAATTAAAGTAGGATCTTTGGCGTGGAGACACAAAGAATAGATTGTGAGTTGGGTTGGAATCTGTGAGGTTTTCCGTGACAGACTGATCTTTCTGGGGACGCTAGTCTTCAATATCAGACCCGAGCGTTAGCCCGTGGCCAGCAACGTCCTTAACTCGTCTAAATTGTTTAACAAAGCCTGTTCTCTCGAGTATGTCAGCCTTCCGGCCTACACAGCAGATTTGTACTGCATGTTCATCCCAGCTCCTCTTCTTGTTCAGGAATGGCTTTTGCTCCACAGCGAAATCTTCTAGTCCGCGATACGTAGTATGGTCCCGTCCAAAAATTACATCAAGATCACAAGCAAGGCCATTTACGTCGGCGAAGGTCAGGCAATTGGCGAATGAAGCTACTGGGGAGCATGAGGATGGCCAACTTCCTAAAACGCCAGCGCAGATGGAAGCAATGGTGCGGCAGGCACGTCAAAATTTTGGGGAGACCTTGCCCCCAGATTTTCTTTCGCCTCAGGAGTATATCATCTACGAGAGACTGTATGGTTCGCCTTTGAGAGCTACGAGGCCTGAAGACGTGAAACTCCTGCAGGACTTGGAAGAAGAGGGTTTTGAAGAGGACGAGCCATCTGGGAATACACTTCTAAGGGAGAATGCAGATGGTGATCTCGAGGAGGTTGAATACAATATAGAAAGGGTAGAACCTTCTGGAGAAGCTGAACTCTCAGATACTAATGAGCCGGACACTTTTGCCGAAGTTGAAGGGGACGAATTCAAGGCTAGATACGCTCTCTTTCGGGATATCGCTGCGGCACAAAATGCAGAACTTGGTAGGGGAGATGGACAAGAAGCTTCAACTATCGAGGAAGACTATGTTGTGGACGAAGCTCAAGAAGATGTTGACCAAGAAGAGATAAGTGAAGAAGAACCCGATTTCGATGAGATTGATAGGGAGGACGGCTCGTACCAGACGGGTGACGCTTTAAGAACGCATCCTTCTACTGCCGCTGCAAGATCCAGAACATCCCCTGCCACCCTTCATTTGCCACACGATACTGTCGTTGGACCCATCACCTCATTACTCGCCGCGGCGAATAACAAACATCTTACAGAAGTAGCACAGAAAATCTTTGGGGGACCCGCTCTACCAAATTCTACTGCTACTCCAATGTCAAAGCTCAAAAAGACACAGGCTCCGATCGCACTCGAGGCATCACAGTCCAAGATGGGTGAAATGGAAGGCAATGTATTTATGGCTGCCATTATGCCTGGGGCGTATGTTATGGTAATGAGTACTTTGGTCGAAACAAGAAAGCGTTTGGGTCCGGAATGGATTCGCGATCTCCTGGCTAAGAAAGGCGGTCCTCTTATCTTGGATGCAGGGGCAGGAGGCGCTGGTATTCAGGCGTGGCGAGAGATTCTGCGCACTGAGTGGGAACTCATGCATCCTGATGGAGTGCCGCCCGGTAAGCCTGCTCCTCTTGGGAAAGCAACAGTTGTGACGGGATCTCCCGTACTGCGAAACCGTGCTAGCAGGCTGTTGGACGATACTACCTTCTTACCCCGACTGCCTGACTACAACCCTAATAAAGATCACCCTTCACTTGGCGACAAGAACACAGCTCAGCCGCGGAAACAGTATGATATCATCGTAGCACCTAATACTTTGTGGACTTTGAAAGAAGACTATACGAGGAAGAACCAGGTCCAGAACTTTTGGTCTTTACTGAACCCAAATGGGGGTGTGCTTGTTCTTATTGAGAAAGGTGTACCTCGAGGGTTCGAGTTGATCGCTGGTGCTCGTGAAGCCTTGCTGAAGTACCATATCGCATCTCCGGAATCTCTCCAAGTCGAAAATCAGATCCAGGAACCCTTCGGAGGGCGTTACAGGCCAAAAGAGAGCGGCATGATCATTGCTCCATGTACGAATCACTTCCAATGTCCCATGTATCCCACATCTGGTGAGACCAAGGGGAGAAAGGACTACTGTCACTTCTCGCAGCGCTATGTCCGCCCCCCTTATCTACAACGCATTCTAGCTATAAAGGACAGAAATCATGAAGATATCAAGTTCAGCTATTTGGCCGTTCAACGCGGAGTAGATCAACGAAAGGTCCACAACATCGTGCAAGGACAGCCTGCCACTGATGCTGCCTTTGCTGGATATGGAGGAGACAAATTCTGGGGTCGCCACGATCAGTCAGAAGGTCTTTCAGCTGCTCCAGAAGCTGAAGAACATGAAGCTGAAATACTTGAGTCTGAAATGTTCGAACCTGAAACACCTCTCCACACGCTAAGTCTCCCGCGATCCATTCTCCCCCCGTTGAAGCGCCGTGGCCATGTTACCCTCGATCTATGTACACCAGCCGGGCGCATCGAGCGGTGGACCGTCCCCAAGTCTTTCGGGAAACAGGCCTATCGGGATGCCCGAAAATCTAATTGGGGGGACTTGTGGGCTCTTGGGGCCAAAACAAGGATCTACAGAAACATCCGACTGGGCCTAAAGAAGGCGAGCGGGAAGAATGAGTATAAGCTTGAGGCAGGAGCGGACGGGACCGAGGATGTCAAGTATAAGGGGCCCAAAGCAAGATTTGAGAAGCGGACTAAGCAGGGGAGGACGGTGAAGCCGAAGAAAAAAGTCACTGAAGACGACTTTCTGGTGTAAGAATAAACCTAGGCAGCTATGAAGCCATCCAAACATGCAATATGGGTTTCGCCAGCCTCGGTATCCTTCCGCTCATGTATATGGCCATCATCCGATGCAAATATGTATCGAGTTCTTGCAATCAACGGATTACTTCTCCCTTGCAGTTCAGTATTTGAAGACTTTCATACATCTTACTATTCTTAGACCTCCATAATTGTTACGGCATCATTCCTTCGTCATTGGATCCTATGTTATGTCATCATAGTGAAACTTACTACATTGTCGAATCTGCCAATTGGCGCCTTAAGCTATGAGTAGATTTCATCCCTGGCTGTCAATATCCAAGCTTCTAAATGTCCATCAGTTCAACGTCCAGGATCGATCGCTCGAAAGTTCGAAGTCCTTGGATATCAGAGTCGCGGTTGTTGCTCCGGCTTATCAGTCCCTGGATCTGAAGCTCTAAGATCAAAAACTCGGACGCAATGATACCCAAATAGCTTCTAGTTTGGCTCATTCAAGTAAATACATATCAAGTCACATTATTTACATTTCAAATGCTCACAGGTGACGTCCACAACATGATTCGGGTCTTCCCATTCACTCCCATCAACTTCCCCACCTTCTCCACAGTCTCCACCTCTCCAACTCTCGCTTCCTTTCCTTTCCTTTCACTACCTCTCTCAATAGTAGACAGGTTCATCCTCATCGATATCCCCAATCCTGATCCACGATTTTCTCGCACCAATGCCTAACCACAACTGGGGACCCCGCCAACCCGTCTTCGCTTCCCTCTCTACCGGCACACCTTCCTCTCTAAACATCCCCCCATCACCGCCGTCCTTCCCCCTCCGACCCGACCAGTACGTTGATGTACGCCCGCCAGATCCGAGTGCGGCTTTGGGAACTTTCGAACATCCGTTTCCGTATGGCTATGTGCATTCAGAACAAGGAAAGAAAGCGAAAAAGCCAAAGGCGGTTCCGCCGCCATCACGGGCTTCTCCTCCACAGGCACAAGACCCAGAGATACGCTGCACCGGTTGTCCGTGTCATCAGGCACACCCTCCGTCCGCAGCGGCGGCAGCAGCGGATGAGACAGGTACCCAGCAACCAACAGACAGCGCCTCGTCCTCCACGACTTCTCTCACCTCTCCGCCGTCCCCACGTCAGCCGGCGCCAAGACGCAGAGTCCGTTTCAATGTTTCCAAGGATCATCGACCATCTGACAGATCTATCCCATCTTCTCCCCATCCGTCTCGCCTCGGGTTTGGTTCCCCATCAACAGACCATGCCAGAGGTCGAGCAGTCCCTACTGCAACTACTCGAACAATCCCTCTGCCAACATCGCGACGCCATCTCCCACCATCAAAAAATCCCCCCCAACCCAACCCCCGATGCATCATCTGCGACACCACCCCAGCGATACCCTCAGCCTCCGAAACTGGCCTGGCATTCTGTGATGCGTGCTGGGATGAGGCTGAGAGGGCGGAGGTGAAGTGGTCGACGGATGGGTAGGTTTCATTTGCGGGAGATGGTATGGGACGGGAGGCGTGTGGTGGGGAAAGGTGGTGAGAGCGATTGGCAAGGAGTGGGAAGTGGGGAAATGCATGCATGTTAAGTAAGATGAAGGGGGAAGAAGGATGGGGCTTCAGTCAACTCGGAGGTAAACAAAGTGACCAGAGACGATATTTGAGAGATGCACTTTAGAGAAGCTTTGGCTTTTAGTAAAGCAGTTGTTTCATAGGCATTACCCTACATAGCAAATACATGTGCGATATTCAGTCGAATACAGGCATGATGCCCTGCTTGCGAATCATATCTAGTTTGTTAATGAAACTGACTTTAGCTTGGTGGTTATAGCCATGATGACGGCGAGAACAGAATTGCCCCGAAAAAAGGGAAGCACCCACTACTATACTACACTCCTCACTACCCGAAACAAAAACTATCCATTACTCGTCCTAAATCCAGATACCAAAACATCAGCGCAGAAACTCATCACGAATCTGGTGCACGGTATCGACCGTCTGACGTTACAGTATAGTGCTGTTACTTACTGGAACGAGTCAGGGTATTTCCTCTTTCCTCTTTCCTCTTTCCTCTTTTTGGTGCGAGGTTCGATTCTCGTTGGAGATGGGGAGGTGTTCTTCGAGTTGCCATTTGAGGAGATGGGACGGGCTTGGTGTGGGGGGGAGAGGGGTTTGAATTGCTGGGGTTGGTGAGGTGGTGAGGTGGTGAACCGTGTTCGTGGAAGCTGTTTTACATATGCTACGAGGTTTTCTTGAGCGATAATGCGTGCTCTTGTATGAAGGACTTGAGTGCTTTGTTTTGAAGGGGTGTAGTGTTTTAAGTCTTGTGAATCATGCCAGAGGTTTAGAAGATTACTGGATAGTACTTTCTTACTTTGATTTTTTATGAACGCATAAAGGAGAATTGATCGAAAAAATCCGCAAAAAGAAAAAGAAAATAAAAGAAGAGCAAAACCGAACCATCGAAACTGCCAAAACCATAAAACACAACTCCACCCAATCCAAATCTCGAACCCCACTCAATCCCCAACTCCACTAATCCAAATTTCCCCTGAAAACACAAATTCCCTACCTCCTGCTCACTACTCACTCCTCCACTCCTCCACTCCACTCCTCCCCTTACCTACCCAACCAAAACGAAACCATCCTACCCAAATCAGCAGAAAATTCAACTGAGATATGAAGTTGGACGTTAAATGCTGGAAGCTGGATGGTGGCTTTTTTATGGACGGGTTCTAGCGAGGGACGAAGGGAGGGAGGGAGGGGGGGTGAGGAGGGAGATGGTGGAGGCGGATAGAGGAGGTTAGGAGGTACTGGTAGAGAGGAGATTAGAAGGAGCCCCGGGGGGGTGGTTGGGTTGGGTGATGACCGATGAGCTTTTCAAAGAGACCGAAGTCGGCAAAAGCTTGTCATTAGGTTCACGACAGAGGAGGCACGTGAACCGGGAAGTCGTAACTTGTAAAATAAGAGAGGAAGGCTAGAGTAGGTGATGTGGGACGGTGTCCGCTCTCGATACCCTGTGAATCTATTCCTTCCCGTTCTAAATGGACAGTATCATACACTACCCACATGGAAAATCTCCACTCCGGCCACCTCCCCTCCAATGCTAACTCCCCGTTCCTCATTAATTCACCCTCCCCCCTGCCCTTACCCCCTCGCCACCCGGGGCAATCCTCGCCATCATCTCCTCCTTCGTAATCAAATGATCGATCCTCTCCAGCAGCCCGAGCAAACTCTTCATGCTGCCACTCCACTCGTTCAGTACCTCGTCCGCATCTCTCGTCTTTGCAAAACTGACGACCCTGGCTGGGCGGTCAATTTTCGCGTAGACGGTTTTGGCGGTAACGAGTTGGGAAATATAGCTCTCTGTTTCTTCTTCGTCGAGGTCGAGGAGTTGGGTGAGGCGGGGCATGCGGATGCGAGTGTAGTACTTCGCGACGACGCGGACGTTGTGCTCGATGACGCGTTTCCGTAAATCGAGCCAGCGGGTGTGGGCTTTGGGATCGCCTGCCTTGTCTGAGGAAGAGGAGGAGAAGACATCGGTGGAGCAGAGGTGGGGACCGAACTTTTCGGCGACGATGGGCCAGCGCATGAGTTCGGGGACGGTGAAGAGTTTGAGGAGTTGTTGTTCGAGGGGTACGAGGGAATTGCGAGGATCAGAGTTGATGCGGTGAAGCAGGTCGGATTGTTCGTTGTCGTAGGGGGAGAGGATAATGTAATAAATTACTCTTTGGAGAACCTAAAGAACTGGTTATTAGACTGGTTTTGGGAGGAGAAAGGCCGACTCACGGCATGTAGTTGTTCGGGATTGTTTTCGACGGATTCGGTGTCGAGGACTTGGCGATAGTGCTTGCAGGCTTCTAGATATTTGTCGTCGTGCTTAGCTAGGGTGGTTTGTTGCTCGTAGTACCGCAACTTCAGATCGGTTACATCGTCCTCCTTTTCCAACGGCGGATCATCCGCGCTACGATTCCTCTCCTTCTCCTTACGCGCCTTCGTCGCCTTTTCCATCTCTTCGGGCGTCCTCTTCGGTTTTCGTTGGAAGTACTTGGTGCCGATCTTCCGACTTAGGATTCCAGCCTGTGTCCAATCCTCCTTTTCGATGCATAACGCCACCTGCTCAAGTATAAACTCGGTCTTTTCCCTCCGGTCCATTGAACCAAAAGTCTCAACCTGTAATTCGCATAGAATATCAGCTGCTGCGTTGAGATCACCTTGTTCCTTCTTGATATCTGACAGAATCCGCGTAACGCGAGCTCTTTCCACCTCGACAAAGATCTATAACCCTATGTCAGCTGTGTTCCCACGTCCTCGCCGTTGCCGCCCATACCTTGCCTTCCGTCACTGTCCGCAATGTTTCTATTACAGACAGCTTTGTCTTCACATCAGGCGCTTCGTCCAAGAATGCCATGATCACCTGCACCATCTTCGTCGTAGCCTGCTTTAACTGCCCATGCTTCTTGGACAGTAGCAGGACTTGCTCGTTTAGTAGGCCCCAGTCTCCAGAGTCCTTGCATATTGTGACGATGCCGACCAGAAGCCTAGAGGTAGAAGCGAGATCTGAGGCCTAGAAAAAAGTTTTAGGACGGGCATTGACGATTTCGGAGTTTGAGGACAGTCTTACTTGTCGTGTGTGTTTTTCGAGCGCCGAGAGCTTCTCAAGAGCTGCCTGAACATTATCCTTTGATCGTGACTGTCAGCAGAAGCCCAAAGACGTCTGACCGAGCGGGTGATTTACTTTGGCAAGCTCTTGAGCTTCGGGGATCTGTTTGTCTACGTCTTTCGTGTAATCCCTGTCAGGCTTGAGGATCCTTCCATCCGACATTGTGGGGATATAGCTGAGGAAAGAACCAAAGGTGAAGAACTGTGCAGTAAATGGGTAGCTGAGTGATGAAAGTCGTATCTACCGGGTAACCTTACAGCAGCTGCATGAAATACTCATATATATTTAGCTGCATAACACGCGGTTCGGCGTCTGACGCGTTTGTATCAATTAGTCAGCTGTGTAAATGCACAAGTCTTTCATAAAATATCATAAGGGCGACTGAGAGAGAACATCCCCCGTCATCTGTCGATTCCGCTTATAGGCAAGGTAGATAGTTACTGTACGCTCTGCTCCTTGAGCATAACTATACTATCTACCTTGTCCTTCTTACTCTGTAGTATAATGGAAGCCGTGGTTAAATTACGCTTGGACCGAGAAGGTTGAAACATGTATCAAATTGACGATGAACAATATGACTTGCCTGCATTCACCCTTTACAGGTTCCCTTGCAGCAGCAATGACAGGAGCAGGCGTCCCGGCGGCCCGTCACGAATTGTATCTCTGCTCGCCGACATGAATATGTTGCTATGCCGCGCCTACCTGACTGGACTCCATGGCATGGGTATCAATATCCGGCTGTTCATCTTCTGAATCAGCGGCACAGTCTTGTGCACCGTGTCTCCCCACCCCTCGACTCCCCAACTCATCTCCCTCCTTGCCTTCCGTTCCTCCAAGTTGGCAAATTGCCAAAGATGATGCACCGTATTCAGATCCCCAATCTGCACGAACCACGCCCCTACTCCTTCCATAACTTCTCGTCGTGCCGCGAGTCCTCGTCTCCAGTGAGTCTCCCATTCCAGTAAGTTGCCGGGGTGCAGGGTGTATGAGCGGAGTTCAAAAAGACCACCTAGTTCGCGAGGCGGAGTTGTGGGCCAGAACGAGAATTCCTGCATTAGCGAGGTTTGTTTATGGGTGATGAGCGATTTGAGCTTTTTGTCGAAGGCCGGGAAATCGGGGTGATTAGCGATTGAGTGCAGGGATGCATGGTAGCCGTGGTACCGTTGGTATTCCCAAATGTGCACTGTTCCGCCGTTTAGTAGTCATGTAACCTAGGTAACAATATCTATTGCTTACCGAATGTATCGCAATCCCCAACTTCTGTTCTCCAACTTCCTACTAGATTGACATGGTTTTCTTCGAGCTTAGCCATACGCGGATACCACCCTCCAACTAGTTCAACATATTCATCGACTTTGTCCGGCTTCACCGAATGAAAGACGATCGAGTGTACATATTTCCCCCTCGCTAGGACTTGAGAGAATGATTTCTCGATATCTTTATCCATCTGCTGACCCTCGTGCGTGCCATATATCAGGGAAGACAATGCCCCTTTTCGCTTGGTGCTTTCTTGCTTGTAAGCCGAATCGCGCGCCGCTCCTGCATCATGCGTTGACAGTAAGCCCAGGGCAATACTACCGGAAGCCTCAGTGGCGCTCGCATTGCTCGTTTCATGAGCAGTGGGAGCACCGCCTGGAGCAGAATCAGAGGAAGATTTAGAAGCAGTAACGGACTGACTATCTTGCTCTTTCTTCACTTTCTGTGCTTCTTTCACGCTGTCGCGGAACCTCTTTTGATGGGCATCGAATGTAGGAGCAGCGTCTGGAGTGATGTCTGCCAGGGAGGGTGTTCGGGCATAGGCAGCGGAGGAGGTGCTGAGAGTACGGACCAGAGAGGACGGTTGTTGAGAGCTTGAGAGAAAGCGTCGAGTGAGCATGATGCCGGTGAAAATGGCTCCAGACGGCAACGAGAAGAAAGAGTTGACAATTTGCAAGCTCATGAGAGACTGGTTAGAAGAGCTATTGTGTTCTCGCTGCGCGTGTTCAGTTTTGGAGACAGGAGGGGTATGGCAGCAATTGCGGGGGTGGCTGGTTAATAGTACGGAGTACTGTAGATGAGATGTTACGTGAAGGCTAGTGGTATGCTTAGGTTGTCGCGGATTGGAGCGTTGACACAGGCGTTTGAAGGCGGGGGGAGCAGTCTGACAACGAGGCCCAGTGAATTGTATCTATAATAGTTTACAACGAAAAGTCCTCTCACCAAATTCCATTCCCGTCTTTGGACTGGAGCAATGGCTGCTTTAGCCGGAGCAAGCCGGAGTAGTGCCTGAGCACTGCGTCAGCACTGCGTCAGCCCTCCCGGAGCTGCTGCCTGGGATCCAACTCGGGCCCCACAGCCTCGGCTGCGATTGCCAGAGGATTATTGCTGCCTAGCGGTGCCCGTCTTTGACGAACGCGTAGGCATTCCAACAAGGCAGAATAATTCACCACGGACGCATCGATTAGCTGCATTTGCTAGGTTCGAGTGTATGGTCAACAAAGAAAAGCGGCGACAACAGGCAAGATATTTATTATCAACGTCGCTCCGCTCTTCTATCTACCTTCTCATTCTCCGCCCTCTTCTCCGCCCTCTTCTCCGCCCTCTTCTCTGACCTTCCCATCGAACATAGCCATCTTCCAAGCGCACTCCCTTGGCTTTGGTCGGCATCGCTCGATCGCGATCATTGTCAGCTCATCTTGCGTCCGCTACCCTCGCAAGCCTCGTTCGACTCTCGCCTGCACTTGGAATACGCTAATAGCTACGACGATTGTTGCGCCGGCGCTGGCTCGATTCCTTGCTCAGCCTTCCACTCAGACTACAGGATCGCCGCATTTCGCAAACTATTTTACTCCTCGCCCTCGAATCACCTGCCTTCCACAGCTTCGCTCCTCAACGCTCCCAGTTTCTCGCAATTCGCCTTTCTACATTGCAGCCTGCCTACCAGCCTGTGTGTACACGCTGTTTGTCATGGCCATTGCGAGGGTACGCAGCCAGCGAGGTGGCTCAAAGTTGCTGCGTGTGTAACATGACCAATCGAAAAAATGCCTCGCATACACGAGTCGAGTAATGCCTTGTAACGCCCCTGATGGAATGACAACATCTCTGCTAGTGGTCTGATGGCGTTTCCGGCGTGGGTCTGGTGATCAGGCATCGCCGCCGAATTCAGCTCAGCTCGGTTTCAGACATCGGCTATTGCTGGCCAGGACGCGGCCTAGTACTGCGAAGAGAGCGGGATTTGGGATGTCTGTGGTGCCGCCTCCTGCATAGCGGACGGTGATTGGGCATACTTCTGCTTTTCAGCTCAGCAGAGTTCCAGGCACCAGCCAACTGCTGACGTGGCAATATCTCGATCGAGAACGTCTGCATGTGCACTGCGAATCTTGCACTGCCAATCTTGTCTGGATCGGGAATGGGCCTTATGAAAGTGTGACACTTTATTGTGCCGTCTTGCCACTTCCCATCTACGTCAGCTACAGCGAGCATGCAACGATGAGGGAAAGAGAACAGGCAAAAAGAAGATGAGTTGAATAAAGGCGTCCGGACAGGCAACGATTCTATGATGGCCATAAAGCGCTATACACATTCAAAATTCCCCCAAGCGCACAGTGAACACTGCAAATCTCGGACGAGGGTGGCGGATTAGAAATCTTGCGGACAGAGCTCCGTGATAGGTCGAGGCTTAGACAAGAACGCCTCACTCTTTCCAAACGCCAAATCGCTGTGTGTTCGCCTTCTGGTGAAGATTGTAATGGCATTGCTTCTATTTTTCCTATTTAAAACGTCACGTCGAGCGTGTCGACACAGTCTTCTGAAGTTTTGGCAGGAAAGCTATATTCTCATTGCAAACTCTCAATCTTCAAGAAAGTCGTTCGATGTGAATGATGAGAAATTAACAAAAATAGTGTCAGATTAGAACAACAAAATAAGTGAAGATAAGAAAATGATCGAAAGAAGTGACTAGAGCTCAAAGAAAGTAAACAGAATCAACAGATAAATGACAGAAAGAAGTGACGAGAGGTTTGAAATCAGAAAGCTGATAACGATAAACAGAAAAACCAAACCACTATTCTCTGTCTATTTGATGACGAAGCTCAAAGCTCTTACATCGAGCCGTCTTGCTTCTTGATGCAGAGGTAGCATATTGCCTTTCTATCGTCAATTCTTGGCGAAGTTTTGCTGCTTCATCAACTTCAGAAGGCGATTCAGTTTGTTTTCAAGATTGACAACTTTCGCCTGCAACTCATCTTTGCTCTGAGTCTTCTCGCCTTCTGTGTCGTCGTTGAGCGAATTCTTCGTCGGGAAGTCTTTTTGGATTTGATTCCTCGCCAGCCGAGTTCTCGTTTTTATCTTTTCATTTTCCTTCTGAAAATGAGTTCTGGTCGAAGCAACTTCCCAAGATCGTGCCAGGTTGTTTTGATCGTAATAATCTTCGATGTCGACATCTGCATCTGTCTTTTCTAGCACATTCCTCAAAGTTGATCTTCACACCATGTTCTTTCTTGCTGAATTCACGAAAGAGATCATGCAAACGAAGGCTGGAAATCGAAAGTCGCTGTTCGTCAACTTCGTTTGAATCGACTTCGAAGCGACAAATTTGATCTTTCTGTAATTCTTTGCGTCCTTTCTCAAGTAGTACTTATCGACTTCGTCAAGCCGCCTGATCTTGCTCTTGTTCATCTCAAGATATTCATCAATCGTTCTACGCTTTATTTCAGTTCCCGATTGAAGCTCATATTGCGACTTTTTCTTGATTTCTGTTTGAACGACGAATTGATAGTCTCTAGAATTTTCATTATCGTCGCCTTCGATCGTTCTATATTCTAAGATCGGTTCGCTCTTTCTGATCAAGCCTGACTCTCAGAACTTCGTTGCGAACGTTGAGAATGCTTCGACTTTGTTCTGAGTCTGTGACTCGATCGTATTTATCGTATTCACGAATCGTTGATCGACATTGTTACTTGCTTGCTCTTTCTCATCTTGATTTTGTGCATCGACTGCATTTGCGTTTCAACTTATGACATCAACATAACTCTTGTGTTCTTTAGCTTCTTTTCAAGGTCTGCGCGATGAACTCTCTGAAGTCTGCGAGTTCAAGCCTTGCTGACTGTTATCGCTGTTGAATCTTTTTCTTTTTCCTTGAGTTTTGTCAACGAACTGACTTTGTGAGTCTTGTTCTGACACAGACTTTGTGTCAAAGAGAGATTTTGACTGAGTGAAAGAAGCTTTCTTGAGATCAGCATGTTTTGCTTGCTGCTGTCTAGCTTTATTCACTTCAACGTGAAACTCGTCAGCTTAAAAAGTGATCTCTGAGATTGCAAGATCATGAGTTCTTGACATCTCTTTCGCCTTTTGTCGTTTCTTGTTCGTCGCAAGTCAATCAGTATCTGAATCAGAAATGCTTTTTGAAGTCATATTTCTTCAGTTCAAAATCTTAAAAGACGTCATTTGTCAGTCAAAGAGTTTGAATATGACGTTGTTTTTCTCGTATAACGATTTTGAATTGAAAGATGATCTCGACTTGAAAATTCAAGGGTCAGATCAACTGAATCTCAGATCATTTTATTTTCGAGCTTTGAGTTTCTATACTGAGATTGTTCAAGAGAAGACATTCTCTTATACGTTCTGATGATGAATCTCATTCTGTTCGAGAACTGATTCTGACTTCAGTCAATTATGTTGAGCTCTGATGTCAAGTTTTTTTGAAAGATGAAAGTCATTACTTCAGATCATCTTTTCAGATCTTCTTGAACAACTATGATGTAAAGAAATTCTCTTTCAGCATCTTTTCTTCAAATCTTTTATTGAATCAAGAAGAACTGTATTTGTCTTCATTGAAACGAGACTCGATCTGATTCTCAAACATCATCTCAATAGTACTCAGATGTCTCAATGTGAATCTGAAGAATGACTTTCTGTCTTTCACTTTGAAAACTTTTTCGTGTTGATATCTCGCTATGATCTCAACTTGTCAAAGACTGCATTGATAAACAAAGCGCATTCTTAAGTGACAACACTATCACTTCAACTAACTCACTTTGTTTGATGATGATGCTTTTCTCTGTTCTCATTCTCAATTTACTCATTGAAGTCAGCTTTTCTCAATCTGATAGCTGTTTTCTCGTCAATGAACAATGCGGCACGACGAAGATGCTTCTGTCAACAAGTTTATATTTCGAAAATTTCTTACATGAAATGATCAACGCTCTCTTTCAGACGCAGGCAACTGTAAAGATTCAGATCGATGAGCTTGATGATTCTGCTGTTATTAATCTGATTCGCGCAGCAGATTCTAACGTAATCGCTTTGATCAGCGATTTCAAATTGTCTGAATATCTCAGTTCTTCTCTCATGAAATCAGTTGCATTGATTGATCAGAGCATTTCTTATTCAATCAACTGTTTTACAATCTTCATTTCAAGCACTGAGTATGTCGTATCAACGTTTCTCTCACAAACAGCGAATTTCTCTCAGTTCTTCAATATCAGCGCATTATATTCATCGTCGCTGACATCAATCAAGTCAGCAAATGTGAGTGTTTTTATGAACTTTCAAGTATCATTCAGTCAAGATCTGTTAAATTCTGTCTTGATTTTCGACTTGATGCAATTGATTATTACATTTCTTCTTTAATGTTAAAGATTGATCTAAAGCAAGTCATAAAAGTGTCATTTAACTAATAAATAAATGCTAAGAAAGAAAAGTATCTACAGAAAGAAACTCAATTCTTATATGTGTATTTCTCAGTTCTGTGCTAAACTTGATTGAATTGATGTCTTACATATATGATGCAAAGTTTCAATGACATCATCTTTAAATCAGATTCTCGCTAGATTTAATTAGAATGAAATCAGGCGAAGACTAGATGAAGAATAAACGAAGGCTAGAATCGTAACATTATCTTTCTTTCTTGACTATTCATGTTTGCATGAATGTTATTTCTTAGTACGCTTTTCTTGAATATTTGATATGAAAGTCGTTAATCATTTCTTAAGCGTTCATAAATTCGTCGTCGTCAGCGTTATATCAGTTGAGATCATTGTCATAGCTCTTTCATTTGACTCAATATTGAAGTCGTCTTTGATATCATCAAGAGTTCAATATATTGTCGATTTTTCATTCATCTTCATTGTTTATCACTATTGACTTCGAGAATTCATTCTTCTGATCAGACAAAAAATCATCAACGACAGAACAAAGAAGTTCTGAATAAAATATGTTATGTATATGCATAGTCTCTGATAGTTTCAACTTATAAAATGAGTCAACAGAGTCAGTGATCTGAAATGAGTTAAGCATCTTGTCATTCAATTTTTTGAAAGATTTTGCTGTAATGATGTTTTATTCATTCAGAAACATCTTTGATTCAATTTTGTAATTAATTTTCTTTCTATGCTTGTTAGTCTGATTCATCATTTGCTCTCATGTTTTAATCAAAGCTTTGCGAGCGAAAATCAGTGTCTTATTTATATGATTGAATATATCTTTGATTCAAGCAATCTGCAGACGTTCGCGAGTGCTTTCATACTTGATGATGTCAGAATCGAAGCTCATACGAAAGTGAAAGCTCTTGTTCATGAAGAAGAGAATCAATGAAATGATTGAAAACAAGACATTATTGTTAACAAACTTAATCATGAGTAATCACTTGAATCAGTCATTCTGCATGTATGAACAGAAGAAACGAAGATATCGCTCAACATTCTGATTAACTTGTTCGCTTTGATCATTGATCTGAGAGTGATAAATGATGAACAATCAAAGAGAAATGCTCAGTTATTTGCAAAGAAACTTTCAAAGAATGAAGATGAACTGAGAATCTCAATCAAATACAATGAAGCTTGATAAATCATGAGTTCAATATACTCATTAAAGCAACATTTCAGCTGTCTTTTTAACTGTGATATCTTCATCATCAATAATGCAAGAAATATAATGTCTTTCTTTCAACAATCTGCAGATGACAGTCAGAATAGCGTTGTAGTTGTATGAATCAAATAAATCAATAATGAAGTTTATGACTATGTTTTATCATCGCTGTTCAAATATAGATAAAGATTGAAGCAAATCATTTGATTTATTTCTTGATGTCTTCGAACATTGACATACATAGCAGTTTTGAATATATCAATCTATCGTTTTTCGCATAGAAGATCAATAGTAATTTTGCTTTATGATCTTCACTGTTCTAAGAATTTCAGAATGATCAATTGATGATTGATCATGTACTTCACGAATCAGATTCATTTGTAGAAGTTCATTGAATGAGATTCATAGCTGACTATTATGAAACAAGATTTTATTCTGAGTTTAACAATTCTTCAATTTGATATCTTCATATTGTGCTTCATCTTTTGCTATTGCTTCGCGAAGTAGTGTACAATTCTCGTTGATTTCATTCGTATTAAGAACTTGTTTATAAATTGATTAATCATTATTCTTCTTTAAATCAGCGATTTTCATTCAATTCAATGTCAAAATAGTAGTTCTTTGATATTGAATGCATTCATCGTCAACATCTCTAGACATGAAGTCAGCTCAACAAGTTAGTGCATTGATCTTAATATTCTGTTTGTCAAATTGATACATTATTTTAAAGTTGAAGTCAGCTAGCTTCTGAACTTAACACATTCATTATTAACTCAGCTTCTTGTCTTTCATCAATGAAGTGAACGCTTGATGATCAATGAACATCTTGATAGAAATGTTGATCAGCTTCAGTTCAAGTCATCAATGTTCAAAAGCTCAAATTATGATCAGCAGTTTCTTATTGTATATCTTGTAGTTACATTCAGCAGAAGACATGTTCTTGCTATAGAAGACAATTGAATGTAAAACATCTTCATCATCATATTGAGACAGAACTTCATCGTTGATGTAGTTGAATGAGTTAATTTCAAGAATGAAATCGCAAGTCTGATCAAAGTGACAAAGTATAAAAGTCTCAGTCATACATCTCTTCATATGATTGAATGCAGTTTGACAGACTTTGTTTCATTTAAATATAATTTTCTTTTGAGTAAGTTGAATCATTGAATGAACAATCTTTGAAAAGTTCTTGATAAAGCATTGATAAAAGTTGCAGAAGTCAATGAATGACTGAATCTGAGTGAGATTATTGAGAATAAATCAATTTACTACTGCTTGTATCTTTCGTGAATTCATCTTAAGTTTCTCGATTGACATCAAAAGTTCTAAAAAAATAGTTTTCTGAACATGAAACTTGCATTTATTGATGTTTATCTGTAGATCAGTCTCTCGTAGTTTATTCAAGATTAATTGTACATGTTGCTTGTGTTTCTTCAAGATCTTGCTGTAGATGATAATGTCATTTAGATAAATTTGACAAAACTGATGAAAATATTTGAACAGCACGTCGTTCATATAATGTTAATAGAACATCAATTCGTTGATTAATTCAAAGAGCATTACATGATATTTGTATGAGTTGAAGAAGATGATAAAGATAGTCAAATCTTGATTATCTGAGTGCATTTACAGTTTATTAAACGTGACAATGATGTTCAATCGAGTCAGATATTTGCTTTCTTGTATATGAGCGAAAGTTTCGTCTATTAATGACAAAGAATAATGATCTCGTTTGATTAAAGCATTGAGCTTTCTGTAATTAACGCAGAAACACAGACTATCGTCTTTCTTTTCGATGAATAAAATGAGTGAGATGTATGATGCAAAGCTGAAGAAAATGAATTTTTTGTTCAGATGTTTGATTAAATACTTCTTTATCTTCTGAAGCTTGTGATTGAACATCTGATATAGTCTGCTTCGCGAAAGCATTTTCTCATTGATCAACTCAATCTTGTGATTGTAGATATAATGAGATGATAGCTGATCAATCATTACTCGATCGAAGATGTCTAGATAGTCATGATATTCAGAGAAAAGCTTGATCTTGACTTGCTTGAGAGTATTGATGTGTGAAAGCTCATGTAAATTCACTTCTTCGAGCTTATTCTCAGCTGTAGTTATGAGTCAATCAATTTTCAAGACAATAATAGCAAAGATCTTAACATCTGATTGTTTGACTAACATTTTATAAACGACTATCTCTATCATTGATATGTTGATTGAATTGAAAGCTGATTTCAGACTGAACGTCGATTTAGAATTGACGTTAGACGAAACTGCTTCAAGCGATTTTGACTGTTTGATCAATTTAACAAACTTCTCTTTTGACTGATTGAAAGAGAGTGATTTCTGACTGAGTTGAAAGATAACGAAAGTGAACAATCTTTTTAGTATATGAGTAGAAGTCAAGCTTTTCTGTTTCATGATTGTTCTATGACTTGAGAGTAGAACAATCAGTTTCTGACTAGAAGTGAAATTCGAAAATCGAAGAGAATCAATTTGCATATCTATTACTAGATCAGTTTTATTCATTCATGTTTTTTCAAGAATTATTTAATGTTGATTTAATTGAGTGATCAACATAGAAGCAATTTCAATCGTATGACTCTGAACAGTCAGATTCAAATAAATGACATGAGTAATGAGCTTTTTTGCATAATGATCGTCGAATTCTTGTATTAACTTCGCTTTGATCAAAGTCAGAGATTTAATTTGCAATTGATCACAAACAATCTGCGCAATCACTTCATCAATAAATAAATAGTCAGCAGCTTCGATGTCAATCAATGACTTCAATGAGTAACTAATTTCATTGCTAGATAATATACATTCAATAGTCAAAGATTCAGAAGCAAAAGAATCATCTGACATGCTCATCATTGAAGATATAAACACGTCTTTCATTGCATCTTTGATGAAAGTCTCTAGTTTTTTGTCTTGCTATTCTCGAAGAAGAAAGTCATTTTCTCATTCTCTTTATTCTTCGAAATGATGATTTCATGTAGACAAAGAATGAAGACATGAGATGCTGAAGTGTTAATCTTGTTCTGAGAACAATTCTTAAATAAGTGATCTGAGATCTTGCAGATATAGCAAACAATAAATGATCTGACTGACTCAGATGTAGAAAAGATAGTCAACTTGATATATTCAATTATCGAAGTCATCATTACTGACAAAGAAGTAGCATACTTTTTAGATGTGATAATAACTTTGATGATAATCATGCAACATTCGCTTCAAAGCTGATAATTGACTCGCTGTCTATTATTCACATTCTGAAGAAAGCTCTTGAGACAATGTAGAATGATAAAATCTTTCAAGCAAATTGATAAAGTGTCTTGCAAGCGATTGTTGATTTTATTTTGAAGATCATTCATCAATGTGCAATTCTCGTAGTTTAAATAGCTGAATAGCTTCATGAATTTAAAGTAGAAGATGTTGAAAGACTTGTTTAACTGTTTCAGAGTGTTGTACTTATGATGACACTTTCAATTCTTATTCTGATCATCATAAATTGACTTCAGATGCTTGAATAGCTTGTAGATTGAAATGTATGAGTGAGATGCATCATGACAACGTCAAGTGAAGATTTATTTCGCTGCATCATCTTCTAGTCTAAATATCACATAAACAATACAGATATTTTCAGTATGAAAGTGATCTGCATTTGCTTCAAGCTTGTCATCAATCTTGACTCTTCAGCTGTCTCATGTTGATTCAACATCTTTATTGATAAAAATAAATGAGTTCAAAAACTTGTAGAACTTGTGATAATCACTGTTGAGTAAGATGAATGACTCTCGTTGAGAAAGATTCTCGATAGAAGCTCGTGACTTAATATCTTGTTCTGAAGTAGTTTAAGACTCAGCGAGCTCAGTGAGTTGATGAGAAAGAAGATCATTGATGACAGAATGCTTTGCTTCTTTGAGCTTCTTTTTGAGACTCAATACTTTCGCTCGTAGTCGAGCGATAGTCTTTTTCTGAGTGTTTATTGTCGTTTGATTGACTTCTAGCTCATTCAGTCTTTTAATATGCTTCACTTGTAGATTGATTCACTGCTCATTCAGTTTCAAAGTCATGTCTTGTTGATTTTTTAACTTGATCAACATCTTGATGATCTTGTTCGACTGATCATGAGTTTATTGACGAAGTTGTTGACTTGTGTTGATGTTTCATGAGATAGTGACATTCTGAGATTCAGCTGAGACATCGAAAGAAATAATGAAAACGCGTCTGCTAGCAATGCTTCTAAGCAGACGAGCTGTTCGTGACTTGACTGATTCCGAAGTCGCGTGTCATTGTGAGAAAGATAGATAGATAGATAGATTTGTTGTAAAGATGAATGATTTGATAAATTTGAATAAATTTGAATGTGTGTTTTGATGAAAGTAATTCGAAGAATCTCTTGCGAATTTTCTGAATAGAAGTAGGTTATTTCGTATCGTCTACACGTTGATAGCAGAGTAGTTGATTTAGCATTTATCTACTGTTAGAGATTAATTTAGAGCGAGTCATAGAGATGTTATTTAACTAATAGATAAATGCTAAGAAAGAAAAGTATCTACAGAAAGAAACTCGATTCTTATATGTATGTTTCTCAGCTCTGTGCTAGACTTGATTGAATTGACGTCTTACACATATGATGCAGAATCTCAATGACATTATCTTTAGATCAGATTCTCGCTAGACTTGATTAGAATGAAATCAGGCGAAAGCTAGGCGAAGAATAGACGAAGACTAGAATCGTAACATTTAAGATCGATCATGATTCTCAAAGTATCTACAGTAGCATTAAGCAACACTTAGATAGCACATGAAAACACTCTCTCTTGCAATTCTGACATTCGAAGATTTTCAAATGATTGAACGTTGACTATGTAGAACTTTTAAATTATCAGTCAACATTGCAGCTCAATATAAAAGACAATGATGAGACTTGCAGAATCATGAAAGAACGTCAACTCTGCTGAGCTCTCTGCAGACTCGTCAAGAACAATCAGAATCTAGCTCATAAACAAAGCTGTCGTCTATAGTCACATCAAGATTCGATCATACTGCACTCGTTTTCAAGTGTAAGATAAGTCATTTGTTCAAATTCATCTTCTGCTTCTTTGACATGACGATTCTCTTCTCAAAGATCGCTCTGATCATCTTGCAAGCGTGATATTTAAATATCGTGCGATGAGATACGATGAACAAGATCATCTGATACATCTTCTGACGCGTCTTTATCTCATCTTCAAGATCAACTCTGCTGAGAAGATACAGCAGTGAGAAGAAGCTGTCTTTCGTCATTGTTTTATTTTCTTTGACATAGACGAGTCTATGTCATATCACTCTTTTTTCAACTTGAGATCTTGAATAATTGTGTCTAAGAATTATCATTCAAGAGTATTAATACAAAGAAGATTTAAAGTGTTGCACAGAGTACTGTATTTGATAAGATCTGTGTTCAAATTTCAAAGACATTGACGAAAGTCGCTCTTAACGTCTCGATATGCTACATTAAACAACGAAATGTTGTCATGTTTATCAGCGACTTGTTCAGAATGACACTAAAAGCTCGTATAAAAGGCAAAGTAAAGTATACTGATGAAAGAGACATTGTATGACTTGTCATCAACTTCAATGTCAATTTTTTCTGATGCAGTCATCATCAAGTGAAATCTACTGTCAAAACGTTATGACAGATAAATAATGCTGATTATCGCAAAGCACTCAATGCACGCAAAAGCATTGAATAGAATCGAACTTTCGTCTCTTTCAAAAGAAGACTCGATGATGATGTGATGATCTGATTCAGCATTGACGAGAGTTACGCTGTCACTTTCAAAATAGAATCAATATCTCTGAGTCACATTTCAAAGTCATCACAGTCACTTCAAGCGAAGTATTTCTTACTTTTTCTTGTGCTGCACGTCAAGATACGTCATGTCTGAAGCGAGTCTTGTGAGCGTCAGCAACGCAAAAACCTCTCATCTTTCTTCTACATAGTTTACGTAGAGCAGAATTCAACGTCAGAAGAAGTCAGCAGCTATACTCGATGCTCATAAATCAAGATTGAACACTTCTACTTGTCTTTGAACCTGCTTTTGACTGATTTATCATAGTTGAACTTCTCAAGTCTTGTTATCACAGTGCGCATCTACAGCTTCTTCATTGTCAACTTCAACAAAAAGACGAGAATCTGAAGTCAAAAAGAACATAGTTCTCGCTCGCTGTAAGAACGCACTCATGACTGTCTTATCAGAAGCTAACTTGCATGAAGTTTTCGCAAGATTTGACGTTTGTGACAAAGTTTAAAGCAATTGAGATGTGAATTTCAGAGTCAAACGCATGCAACTGTAAGACAATAAAGAGATGAAAGTTTAACATTGACATTGAAACACTCTGCGCGAATCACTTGAAAAGAGCTCGATCGTCGAAGTTGTTGATTGCTGCAAAGATCATTATGCAAAAGTCAAGACAAGATAGTTGAACTGACAAGTCACAAAACTCATCGCGAAATCAGTTACAGTCATTAGCTGATACGAGCTTGCATGTGAGCGCTTTCAAGAATCAGTCACAAGTGTCAACTCTCTTCACTATCACTTCTGATCTCTCTGCATTTGAGCAAGAATTACGTTGTCGCAAAATATTCAACGCAGACTTGAAAGAGATGTCAGATGAGTATTTAAGCAACTGAGAAGAAATTTAAAGCGTTTTTGAACAAGACAGAGACTTTTTCGAGCCTATTTCAGCAGAGCATCAGAGCTTTCGAAGAAGAGTCGTCAACATTGACAAGGAAGCTGCGATGATGACTTCAGTATTCTTCAAGCTTTTGAAAAACAAGTGAAATGATGAGTTTAATGTCACTTGACAGTATGATCAGTCTTGAATCAAGTGTGTTTCTTTACACTCTCATATTGCATCAAGACTTTCTTCTTTCAAGTTGAATCAAACGATCGACTGAATCTCAAAGATTTTCGACAATTTCTATACGAATGCGTCATTAACTGTTATTCTCATGAACGATCAAAAGACTTTAAAGTCTTTTGCATCATCAAGCGACAATCTTCACTGACTCATCTTCATCGTCAAGAGAAAAGATGCAGTAGGTCAACTGCGTAAGATCAGACGTCAGAATCTGCACAATGCGTTCGTCATGATGAACAACTTTTTCAAGCTGAGAAAGAGAATCGAATCACATAAAATGTTCTTTGAGCGAGTCATGATAATGACGATGAAGCTTACGACCGAGATTGTTCAGTTGAACTGTCACTGAGCTTCAAGATCTACACATGAGAACATAATTTACTACGAAAGAACTTTAGAGTCATGATCTCTTCATTCTTCTCGATTAACAACTTATCATGAAGTCAGATGAAGTATTTTCAATGTCGTGAAATGAATCAGAAGAACTGCTTACGCGATCATCATTCATGATCTCTCGACTCTCGAAATCATGTCTAGATTCTCGATGATTCGAACTTCATCGTACAGTCAACAATTATCAAGTCATTATGCTGACAGGCTTTTTCTGTCAAGACACTTCTCGTCAACAAATCTTAGTTTTACATATGAGCAGATACGACTCTTGAATTTCGAGAGTCAGTCAGAGAATCTGTCGTCACTTTCTTCAACAAATCGCAGGCGTAAGAAGATGACGAGCATGCAGAAAAATTCACGAGAAAAGATGAGTCAATTGCAGTCTCATATAAAAATGTTTTAAATAACGTCACTTTGAAGATTCATATGATTGATGAAACAGAGAACGTCACGAAATCTGAATCTAGTGATTTGCTTTAAGTAGTTCATTAATAGATCGTGACTCTTGTGCGTTCAATCAGATGATATCAATTGAAGTTAATTTTGATTCAAGAAAGATAATAAATGAAATACTGCGCATGTTTTACAAAACATATCAGCTTCAGAGTATTTGATTCTTCTGTTTCAAGTCATAAAAGAAGCATAATTCTTAATTTTCTCAACATTTCTGTTCTCATTGTTCTTTCTCAGTCTCGCGTTATGAACTCAGGTTGATTCATGATTTGAGTGATGATGTCTCAGATCTCTCAGCGCGAAGATCATTCATTATAGCGATAGAATTGTAATTGAAGTTCAACGACTCGTCTCTACGAATGATGAAGAAATCGTGAAGCAGATTGATTACGCGAGAGATTTCATTACTCTCTCTTTCAGTCACTCTCTTACGCAAGTTCTTTCGACGCAATTCGAACGACATTTCGCATTTGCAGAACATTCTAAAGCTTTCGCAAAGTCATCATGATACGATGAGATTCTTTTGAAGGTGACGAAGATCTGATCTTTGTCGATTGACTTTGAAGAAACGTGAGCAGAAAATCTCAGAAAGAAGATATGAAAAATCTCTCTGAGATTTGAAAAGATTCGTCGATTCAGTGCTATGTTTTGACGAAACTCAAGATTGTCAAGTAAGACTCAAATCTGAATTAGATCTTTCAGAAAGATTGACTATGATGAGAACGTAAGCATAAGATATTTTGCGATCTTCTGACAGAATGTACGCTGCAAAAAAGATAAGTATAGTCTGAGCTCACTTACGAGCATTTCGTTTGACAAACATGATTCATCAGTTGCAAAAGCGACTAATGACTACTTGAATTTGCTATTTCAACGACGAACATAGTCACATGAATCTACGACACTCGTCGTTATCTAGCGTTGTGAAGAATGCTATGTATTGTTGTCAGCAACTCTTCTCATGTGACTAAATTTATCTTTCGACCTCTCACTCTTATGCTTGCACAGACGTTTAATAGAAAGAATTCTAAGTCAAATAAAGATAAGCTCTGTTCATAAAGAGCGAAGTACGAGAATAGATGACAGAGCGAGAAAAGAAAATATCATAAAAATCTCACTGAATCTGACTCGATCTCGAACGCTTATGTAGAACAAGAATACTCTGAACGTGAAATATTCTATTAAAAGCGTCTTCATTATAATGCATCTTACAACTTCAAGTCATGAAATGAACAGTTAGACTGACTGCGTCAAGTTGAGTACTCAAGTTTGAGTTGAGTACTCAACTCATCAAGACTCAATTCAAGTCAGAATTCTTGACTTGAGTATTCAAGTTGAATCAGAAGATTCGATTCAAGTATTCAAGTCGAGTCAGAAGATTGAGATCAAGTATCGATTTGAAATTCTCGATTCAACTCGTCAAGACATGAAGCGAAGTACTACTAATATTTATCTGAGTGTCTGATAATGCAACAGAATAATGCAATTAATTGAAGAAAATTCATGCTTGTTTATTTACTACTGCTAATCTGAGATCACTATTATCTCATCATTCTTCTTCTTCTTTTTTTTTTCCTTCTCGTACTTCTTCTTGTACTCGTTCTCATTCTCAATCATATCTGCATCATCATTTCTCTTGCTAAATTTCATCTTCTTGCCATCGTCGTTAATCTCAATGATATCATTAGATTTATCATTTGATGAATCTAGTGAATTAACTATATTTCGATCAATCGCATTTTTTTTATTCAAAAATGTGCTCATAAATTTGTTAAATTCTTGTATGACATCTGAATCATTCATCATCTTTAATTCATTCAATTCTTCATGATGTAAAATGCATTACTGAATTAATTCAATAGTAGATATCATGTATCTTAACATGTTTTTTCCAAGTTCATCTTGTTGTGCAATAGTTTAATGCATACGTTAGTCTTGTCTTTCACATCAAACACAGTATATACATTGATAGTAGAAGTAGTATTGAACGTCATCTTCATGATTATTGCTTTAAGCTTCGCTCGCTTCGCAGTCTTCTTCTCTCTCATCTTCTTCATCAAATTCATCTCGAAGTATTGAGCTATTATACAATCAGCTTTTGAAACACATATGCATTATTCAAATGCATTATCATGCAGATTTTTTCTCACTCAATCATTCGTGATCATATCTTGCATATTGTTCTTCATTTTCATCTGCTTCGTTTTGATGACTTTCTGATAAATGCTGATGCTTCTCAATTTAATGAGTTGTTTATAAAAAGTCACTTGATCTGCACTTTGTTTGATATAAAGAGTTTTCTGATCTTTGTTTCATCTCATTGCATGATTTCTACTTGTAATTGACTACAACTTGATTGATAGATTGAACATTTTGTAATTTTGATTAGTCTTAATGATAATGCATATAAATAATGCATAATAATCTTCTTATCTGATAGTGATGTTGAAGTGCTTTTTCTAATGAACTTAGTCACAATAGATGAGTGCAATGAATAGATGTGAGACGTAGAAAAAGTTAGAGTTAAAATAAACGTTGAGCGTAAATAAAGTTAGAATTAGAATAGATGTAAGATAAGATGTAAGTAAAATTAGAGTTAAAGCTGAATGTTAGAATTTATTCATTATCTTAGAGCTGCAATCAACACATTAATCATATTAGTACTAATATTAAAACATTTGTCATATTAATTCTACTATAAACACAGTTAACAATCATCATTTCTTGTTTACACATCATCTCTTGTTTACATCGTACTTCACTTTGCTTTCACTCAACTTGATAGTTTCAATTTTTCAAATCATTGTCAGTTGATATACATCATAACTCGTTGCAAGCAAACAGATAATGCATTTAAATAATGCATTTCTTGTTGCGCATTGCTGACAGACTTAATTTAGACCGAAAGTTTAAAGACGCATTGCATGATAATTTGAGAATCTCAACTTGTGATGATATGACATCAAATAATTGAATCACGAATGAATCAAGAGCAGACTTAAAAATTCTATCTGAAAGCAAGATCAATAAAATTCAGAAGATAATGCAAACAAATAATGCATTAAGCTATCAACAGCTAATTTATCGCGACAGTCAAAGAGAAAATGAAAGTCAGAAATCATTGCACTTCAAAATATACATTATTATCAAAGAGATGCAAATTTGTTGATATTGAAAATCTCATTTGAAAGAGTAGTTCGCGAAATCATGCAGAATGAGATTGATATGAACAAGATGAGTCAGAAAATGAGCGATGCAAACTATAAAATTCAGACTTCAACATTGCTTGCTCTTCAGAAGATCACAGAAGCGTTTCTATGTGAATTTCTTGTTAGTAAGTGCATTACTCATTTGCATTATCATTGATGTTTTACAACATTTACTAATATAATGCTTTACATATGCAGATAGCAATCTTCTTGCTATTCATGTCAAGCGAGTAATCATTCAGCAAAAAGATTTGATACTCATGAAAACTTTGATGTGCAATCTTGAGATTCAGTTGAGTGCTCAATGAAAATAGCATTCATGATATCTTGATCAGATTAAGTTATCTAACATAGTAATACATGAACTGCATTATGTTTTTGCATTATCTTGTAACTATGTTATCATACTACATACATTGACAATGCAAAAGTGACTTCAAATGAAATGATATTGAACATTTAAACAATAATAAAATGTAAAACATTTTGCAAATCTGCTTTGAAAGAATCAGCAGCTTCATCAATTGCATTATCTTCATCTTCTTCTTTACAATAAATATTTCATGCTTCGATGATAGTCTTCTCAGAATTCAAGTTCATGATACAATTATAATACTTAAGAAGCATTATTTGTTCAACTGATTCTGAAGTCATTTGTGATCAATCTCATTGACAAACTCTTCTTGCAAGACTGAATGTTTATTCAATATTTATAAAGAATATTAAACATGAAAGAACATTCTTAGTTATTTGAGTCAATCTTGAATAGTTCAAGACGTTGTCTTTTCAATACTTTCATGTTGAAAACTTCTCAACAATAGCGTCAGTGCAAAGATATTGATCATCTTCACTAACAAATACAGAGCGATGTTGAGTTCTTTGAAGAAGAGTTCATGTAATCATCACAACAGACTATAGCATTGTTAACAAATGATCAATTGCATTATCATATTGCATTATTTGATTAACATCACTAGTCACTTATGTTCTGACTTTTGCAGTTGTAGTTTTCTCTTCATAATGATGATGAAAATAGTTCTTAAACTCTTTTCTGTACTTGTTGTAATAAAAATGAGAATCATTCTTATTTGCATCTCAATCTTGATACAAATTCAGCTTTTGAATAGAATTTAAAATCATAGCAAGATTGTATATTAATTTATCTTTGCTCTTCATCTTGAAATAGTACTTTGCAAGCTTGTTAAAAGTTAGTTCGCAAGCTTGAAGAACAAGTGCTTGTGAAGTACATGCATTATCACGTACTATTGTCTCAATAACATTAAGATGATTGAAAAGAGCATTAAACATTTGAAATTTTAAATGTATGTCAACATTGATGATTCTAGATATGATCAGAGTTAACTCATAGAAAGAATTTAACATGTTGTCAATAAGCAATACTAGTGATCATTTGTTCTTCTTTAATCAAATAGCTTAAATCTTTGCATCTGTTAAGAATTTCTCAACTTATGTATTAATTGTGTCACGCAGTTGATATGCACGTCAAAGCATCAAATAAATAAAGTTTCAGCGAATGCAAATGTCTTGTATCAATTTTCAAGATCTTGTTGCTTGCAGCTTTATAAAGCAAAGCTTTCGTTGAGAAGAACTGTTAATAGCAATAGTAATAGTACGAATCTGTTTCATTGATTAGTAAATGCATTATTTTTTTGCATTATTATCTTGATAAATATCTTCTTGACAACAATGCAAAGATTATTGCTTGTGATTATATTCTTGACTTGATCATCGTTCAATGATACAACGAGATTGTTGTTCAAAGTCTTTGATTCAATAGCTCTGATAAACTCTTGAGTCACTAGATTAATGATATGAGTCATACAAGAAATCAAGTTTTGTGCTCTATCTCATGAAATGTCACGTCGATTGAGCGCTCTTTCAAGCTTCTTCTTTAGAGTGTCATTGTTGCTTGCATTATCAGTAACAACATCAAAAAGCTTGTTCTTAATGTTGTATATATTCAAAATCTTGAACAGCTTTTGCATTAAATAATGATCAGTATGCTCAACTTCAAGAGATGTAAATTCAATAAAATGTTCATGATATTAAAATGCAGCATTCATTCAATATATCAAGACTTTCAGATAAGCGACTTTTTGAGAACTAGATCATGCATTCAATGCAATAGAAATACGTTGTGACTCTTTTAAATCTTGCTTTATCTTTGCATGAATCTCATCATATTTTAAGAAAATCATGTTTGACAATTTAGTGCAATGCACGAAAGTAATCTCTGAACGAAGCATTTGTAGTAACTGTCAAAAATACTCATTTTCAATGATTTGAAAAGACAAATTCAGTGCAATGAAGATCTAATACAATATCTTTTTTCAATTTTGTTGATTGAATTGAGATGATAAGTTGATATGACTTTTCTTCTATAAATACGTCAACTTTGCATTATTTATTTGCATTATCATATTGAACTTACACGATCGAAAGATATCTCAAGCTGTGAAAAAAAGTTGAGTCGTTTTCGTTTCTGACAAGCATTTGACTTGAGATGCTTGATCATATTGAACGTACTAGATTCATCAATAGTCGTAGAATGATCTAGAATTTTAAGACAATTCTTGCATGAAATCTTAGAATATTCTTTCAACGTTGAAATCATTTGAATAAACTTGTTTCAGATGTTGAATTGTTTATTTACTTCGATCTTCTTAGCTTAAAGTGAATTATCTATCTTTTTTTGAGTCTTGTTGATGATACTTTCGTCAATAAACATTTGTAATCATCATTGTTGAAATTGAGCATTGATATCAGCACTTCACTCAACATACTAATTATTCTCTCTTAATATTAGAAGAGAAGTATCGCGATGAATTCTATTCATCGCTTCTTGAAGAGTTTATTTCTTTTTGATGAAATTTTGATTGATGTTTCATGAATCTTAACTTGCAAATTCATTAGAATAAAGACTACTGAAAGTAAATGAATGAACGATCAAGAAATTAGATTCTTTCTCGATTGAAGATCTTGATAATTTATATGTTTTATCAAAATCAAACATCTTGCAATATATTTTATTGATAATGCAAAAAGATAATGCAAACAATGAGAAAAGAAATAGATTCATTTGTTTCACGTAAGTCTTTCAAATATAATAATGTAATAGATTCAAAAATAGTAAATCTTGATATTTGATATTATTTTCGATTTCTTGATGAGTTGAGTTGAGAATTCAAATCAAGTATCAACTTGAGATTAATATCAGATCGAGTCAGAATGTTGAAATCAAGTATTTAAGTTGAGTCAGAAGATTGATATCGAGTACTTGAGTTGAGTCAGAAGATTGATATTAAAACTCGACTCAACAATCAGTTTATGAACAGTGCATTGTCTTTATTTAATGACACTTCATGATTTAATGATTGTTGTATTTAAACGTTGTCTTTGAATCTTTTCGTTCTGATTCGATGCATTTCACTCTATCTGATCATCTTTGAGTCTTTCTGTTTTGACTCAATGAGCTTCACTCTATTCAAGATTTTGTTGATGATGTTATTCGTGACTTTTCTAAATTCAATCTTTCAGAACACGAAGTTTTTCAGATAGTTATTCAACTGCAGTAGATTTCTATCTCGATCAGTGAGATTCATATCATAAAGTAACAAAAGACATTGATTATCTTGTGCTTTCTTCAAGACTGAGTATCATTAGCTACAAGTTAATGATGATATGAATGATCAAGACTTACTCATTCTGAAGTTTGAGAATGATCTCTTCAAGTGCTTCACATTTATTTTCAAGAATACTTACAGCTTGCTTAAGTTCTTGCAGCATTATAACGGTTTTGATCGATTTCTTTGAGTCGCTCTGAAGATTTATTTGAGATCACGAATTCACTGAAGTCATTGTTGCGCATTTCGATGTGACAAATTGATTGAGTCATCATATTTTCATCGATGATGAATTGACAAGAAAGTCTGAGAGCATTACAGAGTCTTCACATTGTTCATTCTCAATAAATTGGAAAAGAGATGCGTAATTTGACGACTGCACTGACTGTTCAAAGAACTTATAGTCTGTAGATTGAATGAAGAAAAAGTCGTACGCTTGATTTATCAAGAAATCATTCAGTAATTGATCTCAGTCTGATTGAAATGATTTGCAAGACTCTTGAATTGTGAAGAATTGCTTAATCTAAGATTGAGTATTGTAAAACATTATCACAACTCATGTCAACAAAGACGAGACAAGAATGATGCAAGATGACTTGCATAAAAGCACTGCATGATTAAGTATTTCTGCAGAATTGTGCATGATTTGCTCTCGATGTCACGCTAGATGTCATTCTAAGTGCTTAGTTCGAAGTTTTTCGTTCTCAAATACGTTTCACAATTCTGAAACATAGACAAAGAATGTTCTTTGATTTAAAAGCTAATTTATCGAACAGAGTTTTTTCTCTAGCTCAATTCTCTTCACTTCTCAGCGATCATCTCATGTTGTTCAAAGTCACGCTCAAGTCTGAATCATAAGAACATGTCTTGTTGTGTCTGATTTTCAAATATACTTGCGTTGAAGCAGATGAAGAAAAGAGACATGAGACAATGCTTGAATGTCTTCAATTTATTAGATTTATCGAGTGCTATTCACTCAATTTTCTCTTTCATAGCTCGACTGTTGATCAAAGAGTTTTCGCGCAAGTCTTGATTCATGTTCTTTATCAATGATTGTAGTTGTCGTAAAAGATCGAGATGATCAATGCTTCTTTGAAGATTTTCTTCAACTAGAGAGAGCTTGAACAAAATACGCTGTTTGAGATAGAGTCGCTGTGCATTAGACATGTGATTTCTCGTATCATAGACGTGAGAGTTTCTCACTAAAGACTTCTATCATGTGTCTCTGTTCTTCTATGCAAATCGCGTTCTGTTGAGATTTTCTCGTCGCTTGATTCTGAGAATGATTTCGACTCTTTTGATGATCTGAACAATCGATCGTGATGTTCACATGAAGAGCTCAACGCAGCTTCAAAGACGCTTAATTAGAACTGAACATGAACAGTCATTTATCTGACTGTAAGAGCATCGTACTTAGCATCTTGTGTCGTTTTTGATTCTCTTCTAGCGCATTCTCACAAACATCGTCTTAATCGCAAATGCACATCATTCAACCTTGCAGCGATGACACAGTTCGTGCTATCGATAATGCACGACACAGCATCGAGAAACTGTGCTAGTTATCATCATCATCGCAGACGTGTTTCTTTGCAATTCAGCTGCAAGTTCTCTTCAATCATTTGTTTTACGTACAGAGAAATCATTTCAAGCCTTGATTCAGAATTGAAACAGCTACAATGAATTGTGTTGAGAGAGTCTCTGCTCTTTCTACGCTCACTGAATCTTTTATATAGCTAAGAAATCAGTCACTTGCGTTCAGTCAGAAAATCTCATCAACGACATGATCACTCATCAACTTCAAGCAAACATGAAAGAGAAGATTGCGACTCAGATATGAGTCAAGCTTCTATCAGCGAGAATTGAGCTAATCTCTTCAGAGATTCACGAAGAGATTCAAGAGCTTGATCATCTCAGACCTCGCTCTCTTGTTTGATTGAGATCTTCTTCACAGCATACGTGCGTAGCTTCATCTGACTGATCAAAACATGACTTCTCTCAACGAGATGCTCTGCGAGACATTTATAGTCATCTGTCGCAAAGAACTGAACAATTCTCGAATGATTCTCGTCGCGATGAACGAAAAGCACACAGCTTGCTACAACGCACTTGTCAGAGAGCAGCAGCGACTCATGAAATGCTCTCAGACGTACAAGACTGTCTATGAACAGAACGAACAAATGATGAACGAGATGCATGGTCTCATCACGATCAATGTCTCGTTACGTCAAGAACTCGAACGAGCGTACAAGATGATTGAATCTTCTCACACTCAGAACGTCAAACTCGAGACGCTTCTGAATGATATGATTAAAACGATGAACGAGATCAATTCTGTAACAGAGCTCGATCGAAATCACTCAACAGAAGAACTCAAGACGAGAATCATGATGCTTAAGAAAAGATTGAAAATGAAAGAGAAACGTTGTGCAAAGCTGCTCAAGATCTTTGATCACACGATCGTTGCAAAGAGAAATTCGCAGAAGTTCAAAAAGCTGTATTTATCAAGCATCGTCTTTGTTTGAACGAATATATATTATATGTGTTTGAGCAAACTCAGTGATCTCTGACGATCTTCAGAACTAAAATTTGCTTCGAAAGTCGCTCTGAGATGTCAAGCACTCTCTCTATCTAAGCGACTGAGTCTATGAAGTGAGTGAGTAAGACAAAAGCGCGTTTCTGACTGAATTTTAAGAGATGAAGAAACAGAAAGAGATGATGAGAGAAACAGAAGAAGAAATGATCTATTTATCTTCTTTTTTCTGCTTAATCTTCTTGTTCTCTAGTGATCAACATTGATTGAGTCAAGTTGACTAGTCATCTTCACTTGTCAATAATCTTCAGTCAAGCTGAATCTTCTATCGAGCATCATCTTCGTTTGAACGAATATATATTATATGTGTTTGAGCAAACTTGATGATCTCTGATGATCTTCAGAGCTAAAATTTGTCTTGAAAGTCGCTCTGAGATGTCAAGCACTCTCAAATCTCAGAAACATTGATACGAAGTATCGAGATCAACAAGAGCTGACTCTAGTTGACTGATTGAAAGTGACTATCTTTGATGTCTTCTAGAAACATTTAGTATGTAGCTAAAGTGAGCTTCAATGTATAAGTGATAGCTGTTGAACTTTCATCTTTCTAGCAGCTGAATTTCATTCTTTGAAAGCTTTGCTTGACGAGCTGAGATAGCAGCATCTCGACGAAAGAAGTGATCTGAGTAGCGATTTTCTATGCTCAGTGTAACTAGCGTTCTACGCAGAATCTTGATGACATGAGTTTGCATGTATGAATATTCTGAGTCAAACAGAAACATCAGCAGAAATGCAGAAAACTTTAAAAACAGGTTGATGAGTGAGTTTTTAACGTACGCTTCATCGTCAATGACAGTGATGATCAATGTCATCTTACATCTGAAAGAGTTGATTTTGAAGCTTGATAAAATGAGTTGCAAAGAGTCATTCTGAAAGATAATTGAACTTCTGATTAAATGTCATTGTTTGAAGTCAGATGTTTTATTTAATTGACTTCATGTAAACTCACTCATATGTAGAAAGCTCGCAAACATCAGACAGAATGATGCATGTCATGTTATTTCTTTAATGATAGATTGATCAAATTGATGTAGCAATAGTAGCAGTAGATTTCATGTTATAAATCTTTGCTTGTAAGTCTAATCATTATCTTGAAGTCTTTGAATTTCAACTATGATTCACTGTAATGTAGAATGATGAAATGTTTCAATCTTAATATCTGAATATTCAATATCAATGTGATGTGATCATAAATTAATGAGATAAATTTTAATGATTTTGACTTTGATCATCTTGTTCTTTAAATTCACTGATCAGCTGATCAGATTTAAGATTGAAGCTGAATATTTGACTCTGACAATCAAGAAGCAAAACATGAAGTAGTTTTTTTTGATTGTATCGTAGATACTTCTGATAAACGTCGCTAGACTTCATCAAAGATATCTGACTGCTGAACGATCAAGAGAAATCTCGCTATATCAGAAGCTCAATGACTTGCGCTGATTAACTGAAGTGTAGCTAGCTGAGAAAACTCGTCAGCAATAATATTAAACTTCGCTTAAGAAAGCAAATCAGCTAGACGATTTTCATGAATTGAAATTCACAGAGCATGTATGCAGATATCATGTGCAGTTGTCAGCAAGACTATTCATCGCAAATGCAGCATTGCTTCTTTGCGCATGAAAATCTTGTTAATGTCGATGACAACAGCTACGTTGTCATCATATATAGTGAGATTGCATCTCATGAAAACGAAAAGTCATGCTGTCAAAGCTTGAAGCACTGTCATCATTTCTTTGACATTAATATGCTTGTCACTCAAGCGTGTGTTAAATGAATTAGAAAATGTTTAACTAGTAGCTGATGATAGATCAAAATGATGTAGATAATAGCTTTTTATGTCGTGCAAATCTGAAGCATCAATTCAAAGATATAAAGAATGTTTGAATTTGCATTTGCAAAGTAGATGTATGTTATTTCACTTTGAAAGAAATGTTTTTCATCATAATAAATCTTGTTGCATTAAATAATTGATGCGCTGCTTGCATAATTTAATGATGATTAGAGTGTTGAACAGTCATCTGAGAAAGACTCTTTCAGAAACTACAATCTTTGCAGCAAATGACAGAAAGTTTAATAACATCTGTAGCTTCTCATATGATAAAAAACTCTTTGTAAGCATGCTGTTGATGAGCTGAATTATCTTCTGATGCTTGTCAGATGATAAATGAGCTATCATATTAATTGAGTCAAGCTCAATGCTTAAAAAGATGCATGTGATGTTGATAAGATTCTTTTTAAGATTAATACTAAACTTTAACTGAGTGCACAGATCATTGAAATCGCTCTTATATTTACAAGCTTTGATCATGTTTGCTTGTATGACTAGAAAGTCATTCAAATAATGTATTATGAAGTTTCATTGCAGAGTGACTATAAGCATTCAGCAAAGATCTTTAGCGAAAAGATCAAACAGATATGATGACGTGTGTAAATCAAAGAAGAAAAAGCGATTTATTCAATACTTATTTTCTCAGAAGAAATCAAGCAGTTAGTGATCTGATGTTGCTATCAATACATGATGAAAGACGTTGATTAAATCTCTTTTAATGAGAACTGCATTTCAATTAACATCACATAAAGCAATGATTGTTTAATCAAAGATGAAATATTCAATTGATTTTCAGTTCTTGAAAATGAAGCAGTTGACTGACTTTTCTTTCAAATACGATAGATGATGTATTCAATGTCAGCGATCATCTTTCTTTGATACTAGTTTCAATGATGAGAATATAAAGTGATGAGAAACATGTTGAATCTTAATTAGTCAATCACAATAAACTTGCTGCGTTAAATTGATCTGAAGAGTATTTAAAGCTTCATTTGTTGAAAGAAGATTCTTGCTCAAAATCAGTTGATCAAGATCTCAATATTCAATTTTAACTTCATGTTCAATGATAAACAGCAATGTTTGAACATATCTATGATCAGAATGTTTAACTAACTGTGTTTGTTATGCGCTTGCATCTAGAAAGTCTTTGCGTGCTAAAGAAATCTTGTCGATCTTCATAAGCTGATATGAAAAGAATTTCAATATTGATATCAGTGAGATTGAAATTCAACATCACTTTCTTTCAATGATTAATTGATTGTTTGAATTCAATGTTTTGCAATTGATAGCAGCATAAGTTTCATCACATTTGCTGCAAATATGTTGATATGTGCAACTAAAATAAATGCAGCTGTCATTATTGAACTTGTTGCATACTGAGAACTTTGTGCTTGTCTCTTCAAGTCTGAAATCATAAAACTGTTTTCTGATTTTTGTTATGAGCGTATTAAGGCTGAATAGAGCTAGTCAGTGTCTTTAGCTCAGATTTGACTCAGTCTTTATTTTCTTTCATCAACATCTCTTTGTTCAACATCATCTTTCTTTCTACATCACATTCTACTCGTGTCACAAACACATTCTCTTCAAGCTTAGCGCAGTCTCTGAATATTACTTAAATAGAAGCTCTTGTACTCATCTTCTTCTGTATTCTTAATATTCAGTTATAGCTATCTTTAAAAATCAAGCACTATTCAACTCTGACTTTCGCTGATTGACTCATCTAGGCACGATTCTGACATTATATTAAGAATTCGTTAATCACATGATACTGATCTCATTACTCATTCAACATACTCGTACAGACAGAACAAGTCTAAAGAAATTTGTTTATCTGATGATCAACGCAATCAAAAGACTGAACAATACTAGAAAGTTTGATAGAATCAACGATGAGATTGTTTGAATCGCTAGACAACTTATCGCTTACTAAGTACGCAATGTTCACTCGATCAAGAGAATCAACTCATTCTCATGAAACAGACGAGTGAAAATAAGCTGTTCAACTCAATTAAGAGAATCAACGATAAAGAATCTTCGTGAATTGCTTGAGAATCACTCAAAAACTCACAAATCAAAAATATCTTTCTAATCAACAACATTCTTTCCTGAAGATTAAACACTTGATCATACGTCTTCATTAATACTGTTGAGCATCGTCATTCGCTCGACCTCGTTCTTTCTTCAAATTTAATCATGTCAAAACGTTCATTTATTAAAGAACGTTTCGAAGAATTTCGAAGTCGCTTTTCTCAAATCTCTGAGACTGATTCATTGAAACTCTCTAGTGCTGAATCATTCATCAATGAAGACAACGAGTCATTCGCTAAAACAGTAATACTTTCTGTTTCTATTGAAAACTGAAAGACTCAATGCATGACTCTTGACAGAGAAACAGATCGACTCAACGAGCTGAGTAAACAACGAGATAACGAAATCAAAGAGTTGAAGACTAGACTTCAAACTAAAGAAATCACTTCTTCTGATTTCATCTACTTTGAGCGTTCTAGATTTCAGAAAATATCTGATTCTTTCTGATTTACTGACGGAAAGAATTCTACTTGGGAAAACTGATACGACAAAATTCAGAATAAACTAGAGATCAACGTTGATCTCTTTTCAAATGAACGAATCAAACTGAGCTATGTACATTTCAGATTATTCGATGACGCAGCTGATGTCGCTCAATCTAGACGCGAACGTGACTGTGTCAATTTTTATAAGATTGTCAATAATCTTTTGAAAGAACTAGCTGAGTTGTTCAATGATTTAGATAAGAAAGTCAACTTTCGTAGAAAATACTACAACTTGATTCAAGAATCAAAGAAGTTCAACGAGTTTTACACTCAGTTTCAACGATTATCTTTCTATCTGAAGTATCACGAAAAGCAACTGATCATTGATCTGAAAGATAAAATAAACTCTCGTCTTCGATTTATTTGAATAGATCAATTAGTTTAATCTGATTTTCTTAAAGAGATTCATTTCTACCTGATTCATTTGAATAATGATCAACGAGTTATTCGAAAAATCAAGAACAAAGTCAATCTCATTAAACACGTTGATGATCTGTCAAAGATCATCTTTCATAAAGCTGTTGTTACTCAGTCAGTCAATCATTCAAAACCTGATCATCTAAAGTCGTGTGACGCGATTTTAACTAGCGTCAAAGAAGCAGACGTTCTAGTTGAAATCTGTTTCATATGTCATAAATCAGATCATAGCTTTAGAGAGTGCTCTGATCGACCTACTAGAATTAATGCAGTGAACAATGAATACGATCATTTTGAGTTCGATTTCAATTCGAATTTCAATTAAAAAAACTAGTCATCTCTTTAAAAATCATTGAAGAAATAAAGATTATATCTTTGTGCAAACTAGATAAAATTCTATTAGAAGAGAATTACTTTGAAAAGTTGTTTCTAATTGACGTTTTTCTCAACTTTCAGAATCAATCTTTTAGTCTTCATTCTCTGATAGACAGTGATTCAGTCACTCATACGTTCATACACGCTAATCTAGTCAATAAAGTATGCGAGAAACTAGAAATTCAATCTATATCACTGACAAAAGAGAAGTTAATAAGAGACTATGATGAAAAAATATCTAAGAAGATCATCATTCATAAAATTCTATTCAACCTCATTATCGAAAGTCATAAGAAATTGACTGTATCAATGCTGATAGCTGATATCAATCATCATAAAGTCATAATGAGTAAGCTCTGAATGAACAAAAACGAAATATTATTGAATATGCAAAACAACGTCATTGTTTTTTCGAATTAATTAAATACTTCTATTTCGATTTTTTCAATTCTTCTGTCAGAATCGTGCCTAAATGAGTCAATCAGCGAAAGTCAGAGTTGAATAGTGCTTGATTTTTAAAGATAGCTATAACTGAATATTAAGAATACAGAAGAAGATGAGTACAAGAGCTTCTATTTATGTAATATTCAGAGACTGCGCTAAGCTTGAAGAAAATGTGTTTGTGACACGAGTAGAATGTGATGTAGAAAGAAAGATGATGTTGAACAAAGAGATGTTGATGAAAGAAAATAGAGACTGAGTCAGAT
>JAABUS010000653.1_pt1 | contig 85461 bp, 76 predicted proteins | sample 5560161 | NCBI WGS metagenome assembly JAABUS01 (sample SAMN10711885, study PRJNA513376) | rock metagenome | isolation source: Antarctica rocks | place: Antarctica: Victoria Land, Trio Nunatak nord | collected 2016-01-04
GTTGGTGACGATGTCCTGGCCGCCCGGGCCGATCACGTCACCCTGGAACCTGTCCGTCGTCATGAGCTCGGTCCGCGATTTCGTGTACGGCCCGGTGATGCTCGATGACGTCGCGTACGCGGTGCGGTAGCCGCCGCCGTAGAAGTCGTTCGCCGAGTAGAACAAGTAGTAGGTGCCGTCGCGCTTCACGAGCGTGGGCGCCTCGACGACGTTGCCCTCGTAGGGCTGGTCGCGTCGGATCAGCTCGACCGGCGGCCCGGTGAGTGTGGTTCCGTCGTCCGACAGCGGCTGGATGAAGATGATCGCGGTCTTGCCGGCGCAGCAGTTGCCGTCCGCCTTCCACAGCAGGTAACGCTGACCGTCCTCGTTGTACGTGCTCGCGTCGATGGCACCGCCGAGATCCGTCGTGCCGTTCTCTCCGTTGGGGCACACCAGCGGGTCGTCACCGACGGGAACGAACGGTCCGTTCGGCGACGTCGACGTCGAGACGCCGATGCACTGGCGCGGCGACGTCGCGTCACGGGCTGTGTAGTACAGGACGTAGCTGCCGTCCACCGCGGTGACCTCGGGGGCCCAGACGCACTTGTCGGTCGCACCACCGGGCGCGAAGCTGCACGGCCCGACCCAGTCACCGAGTACGGGCGCGACGTCGGACTGGCGGGTCCAGTGCTGCAGGTCCGTCGACGTCTCGTGCTGGACGTTTTGCCCGTCCGAGTTGGTCGCGTAGGCGTGGTAGACGCCGTCGACCAGAAGGATTTCCGGGTCGGCGAAGTTGGAGTCGATCACGGGCCGGGTCTCGGTCTCCGAGTCGGAACTCGTCGATACGGGGCTGGACGTCGGTTGCGCCAGTGCGGTGCTGGTGAGCGCCGGTGCCAGGAGGCCGGAGGCAAGCAGGACCCCTCCCAACATGACGCGGGCGGGCAAGGTGGCTGATGGCATGGTGACCCTCTCGGCGGTCGCGAACGCAGAAGTGTCCCAGTATACGTTTGTGAGCGATTAGAGGCAAAATTTGTTCGGAATCCGTCCGCGGGCGTGCGTACATGTGCGATTAGCGGGGACCCGAGGGATGTTCGAATTCGTTTCCCACGCGAGCCGGAGGCGAGCAACGTCGCACGAGACCGCGAACCCGTCGATATCGGCGGCCAGCGTCTCGCTCCGGTCGGTACGCCGGGCGGCGCACACCACGCCGTACCCCGCTCCGGCCAGGGCGCGGGCGTGGCCGCACCGATACCGCTGCTGTGGCCGGTCACGAGGGCGGCGCGTGGATGGTCGGTCATGGGCGCCATTGCGGCACCCAGCGGGTTGGGGACGCCGGTTCGCGAGGTCCGGTGAAATGCGCGAGACGCATTGGTTGTTGGCCTTCCTACAGGCGTGGGCAGCACGGTTCGCGCGCGGCGTTCTTCTGGGAGCTGTGAGATCTGTGAGCAGGCGTGTGGGTGGAGCCCAGGTAATTTGGGTCGACCGGCTGGTGCGACCCCTCAGACGGGTGGCCATGCTGAGCGTCCACACCTCCCCCCTCGACCAGCCCGGCACCGGGGACGCCGGCGGCATGAACGTCTACGTCGTCGAGCTGTCGCGGCAGCTGGCCGCGCACGGCATCGCGGTCGACATCTTCACCCGAGCCACGTCCCGCAGCCTGCCACCGGTGGTCGAGCTCGCTCACGGCATCGTGGTCCGCCACGTGGTCGCCGGCCCGCTGGAGGGGCTCACCAAGACCGAGCTTCCTGGCCAGCTGTGCACCTTCGCCCGTGAGGTGCTGCGCACGGAGGCGTCGTACGCGCCCGGCTACTACGACGTCCTGCACTCCCACTACTGGCTTTCAGGACAGGTGGGTGCGCTCGCCCGCGACCGCTGGGGAGTGCCGTTGGTGCACTCGATGCACACGATGGCCAAGGTGAAGAACTCCCTGCTTGCCGAGGGAGACATCGAGGAGCCACCGGCCCGGCTCATCGGCGAAGGGCAGGTCGTCGAGGCCGCGGACCTCATCATCGCCAACACCGCGGCCGAAGGACGCCAGCTCATCGACCTCTACGCCGCCGAACCCGAGCGGTTGCGGGTCATCAGCCCAGGAGTCGACCTCACCGTCTTCACTCCCGGGGATCGCCAGCAGGCACGGGCCCGACTGGGCATCGCGGCCGATGCGCTCGTCGCGATGTTCGTAGGTCGGATCCAGCCGCTGAAGGCCCCCGACCTGGTCATCAAGGCGGCAGCCCTGCTGCTGCGGCGACGTCCCGAGCTGCGCGAGCGGCTCGTCGTACCTGTCATCGGCGGCCCCTCGGGCAGCGGACTCGAGTCGCCGCGGGCGCTCATTGAGCTCGCGGCGTCCCTGGGTGTGTCGGACGTCGTGTCGTTCGTGCCACCGCTGGAGCAGCACGCGCTGGTCGACTACTACCGGGCGGCCACGCTGGTGTGTGTGCCGTCGTACAACGAGTCGTTCGGTCTGGTGGCGATCGAGGCGCAAGCCTGCGGTACGCCGGTCGTGGCCGCTGACGTCGGCGGCCTCTCGACAGCTGTCGCCGACGGGAGCAGCGGGCTCCTGATCGGCGGGCATGACCCGTCCGACTACGCCGACGCGTTCGAGCGGCTGCTGAGCTCGCCGGGCCTCGCTGCCGAGCTGGGTCGCGCCGGGGTCGAGCACGCGCGTGGCTTCGGGTGGGAGCGCACCGCAGCGGAGACGCTCGCGGCCTACGACGACGCGCTGCAGCTCATGCGCTCCGACGCGGTTGCGATGGCCGAGTGAGTCGCCGACCTTACGATTGCGGGCATGCCCGCTGAACTCACGCCGCAGCGGCCGGCGGACCCCGCCGGCGACGCATCGGCTGCCATCGACACCATCCGCAGTGCGCTGGCCGATGCCGGGCTCGACGCCGCAGAGCCGAGCGTCGGTCTTTTCGTCTTCGACCTCCCCGGGGAGCGGAAGCTCGCGACACCGTGCCAGCTCAGAGTCGGCGACCACGCCCTGGCCGTGCACGCCTTTGTCTGCCGCAACCCCGACGAGAACCACGAGGCCGTCTACCGCTGGCTGCTCAGCCGCAACCTCCGGCTGTTCGGAGTCGCCTTCGCCCTTGACCACAACGGCGACATCTACCTCGACGGACGGCTGCCGCTGTCGGTCGTCACCGCCGACGAGCTGGACCGGCTGCTCGGCTCCGTGCTGACGTACGCCGACGAGTCGTTCAACACGATCCTCGAGCTCGGCTTCGCCAGCTCCATCCGCAAGGAATGGGAGTGGCGGGTCAGCCGCGGCGAGTCGACGCGCAACCTGGACGCGTTCCGAGGCTGGCTCGACCGCGACTAGGTGGGCCGGTCACCTCTCGGGTTCGTCCGGCTGCGTACGGCTCGGACTGTCTGCCCTCGGTCGGACGAATCGGAAGGGCCTGGGGATTCGTCCGGCTGCGTACGGCTCGGACTGTCTACCCTCGGTCGGACGAATCGGAAGGGCCTGGCACGCGGGCCAGCGACATGGAGCAGCCGTGTCTTCTCCGAAGAGCCCGACCCGAGCTCGACGAGTTTGTGGGCGCCGGTTCGGTCGGCGATGTCAGCCGCGTGAGACTGCAGGATCTCGCGCTCCGCGGCCGTGGGGTAGTACTCCGGGAGCCGGGTGATGTGCTCGAAGAGCTCGCTGCTGCGGGCGTCGTAGAACCACTTGGGTGGCAGCCACTTGGGGTCGGAGCTGAGCCCGAGACGCGCGTGGCTGCGCAGGGATCGCGCGGCGTCGTCAGGCGTCAGGTAGATGTCGAGCCTCGGACCGGTCACGCAGCTCCTTCGCCGATGGGGCCCTGCTTCACTGAGCCTGGCCATGCCTCGACCAGACTGCGGTCGGGCACCACCTGCCAGCTGCCGTCGTCGAGGTCCCACGGCTCGGAGCTGACAGCCACGGCGTCGGGAAGCTCGCGCACCGACAGCGCGTGTGACCAGGTCGTCGCGGCGATCATCTCGCCGTCGGTGAGCAGCAGGTTGAGCCGTGACCCCGGAGCGAGCAGTGCGACGTCAGCGGTGACGCCCGCGACAGCCTCACCGGGCGACGCACCGCCTCGCAGGCGGTGCCGGACGATCGCCCACAAAAGCGCAGCGTCGGTCGGTGCGTCGAGCGTGACCAGATCCTCGACCGGGAGCGCGGACGCCAGCTCGCTGATCGAGTGCGGCCACCCGGCGACGACACCGTTGTGACTGAAGAGCCAACGCCCGAAGGTAAAGGGCGCGGCCGCGGTCTCGACGACCGGCATGCCCGCGGTGGCGCTGCGTACGGCTGCCAGCACGCAGCCGGAGCGGATGCCGCGTGCGAGGTCGGGCAGCGACAGGTCGGCCCAGATCGGGGTGGCGCGGCGGTAGCGCACCGCGTCGCTGCCCGGGCCGGGATGCCACCCCACGCCGAAGCCGTCGGCGTTGATCGTGCCGCCCCCGCGCATGTCGACCGGCGCCCAGGACTGGTGCACCAGCGAGTGCGGCGGGTCGAGCACCAGCTCGGCCAGCGTGACCGGTACGCCGACGTAGGCGAGATGACGGCACATGCGCTCAGCTGAGCTCGTCGGGACGCGCGTCGCGGGCACAGCGGAAGCCGGCGAAAATCTGCCGCCGGACGGGGTAGTCCCAGTTGCGGAACGTGCCTCGGCAGGTGACGGCGTCGGTGCCGAACGAGCCGCCGCGCAGCACCTTGTAGTCGGCCCCGAAGAAGACCTGGGAGTACTCGGCGTAGGGGAACACCGTGAAGCCGGGATAGCCGTGGAAGCCGCTGCTCGTCCACTCCCAGACGTCGCCGATGAGCTGGTGTACGCCGAGGGGTGACGCCCCGGCAGGATAGGCGCCGGCCTCGGCCGGTTGCAGGTGCCGCTGGCCGAGGTTGGCGTGCTCGGCGGTGGGGTCGTCGTCGCCCCACGGGTAGCGCCGCGAGCGCCCGCCCGCCGGGTCGTAGCGCGCGGCCTTCTCCCACTCCGCCTCGGTGGGCAGCCGTCGCCCGGCCCAGGCGGCGTACGCCTCAGCCTCGTAGTAGCTGACGTGGACGACCGGCTCGCGGGGGTTCAGCGGCTCGCGGACCCCGAAGCGCAGCCGCTCCCAGCGGTCGTCGTTGCGCTCCCAGAAACGCGGGGCTGTGATCGTGTGGTCCCGGAGGTGGCGCCACCCGTCGGCCGACCACCAGCGCTCGTCGTCGTAGCCGCCGGACTCGAGGAAGCGCAGATAGTCGCCGTTGGTCACCGGCGCGGTGTCGAGGAAGAACGCGGGTAGGTCGACGGGGTGTGCCGGTCGCTCGTTGTCGAGCGCCCACGGCTCGGTGGACGTGCCCATGGTGAAGGCGCCGGCAGGCACCAGCACCTCAGCGGCCGGCAGGGGTGCGCCGGGCGGCGGAGGTGGCGCGTGGAGCACCGGCTCACCGACGCGCAGCTGATGGGTCGCGAGCATCGTCTCGTCGTGCTGTTGCTCGTGCTGGGCGATCATGCCGAACGCGAAGGCGTTGTCGACGAGCGTGCGGCCCTCGAGCTGCGTGTGGTCGAGGACGTCGAGCACCTTGTCGCGCACCTGGTGGAGGTAGGCACGGGCCTCCGTGGGCTCGAGCAGCGGCAGCGCCGGCCGGTCGGAGCGGGCGTGCTTGAAAGCGTCGTAGAGCTCGTCGATGTCTTGACGCACCGGCTCGCGACCACCCACGTCGCGCACCAGCCACAGCTCTTCTTGGTTGCCCACGTGCGCGAGGTCCCACACAAGTGGCGACATCAGCTTCGAGTGCTGGCGCACCAGGTCGTCGTCGTCGACGGCGTCGGTCAGCGCGATGCTGCGGTCGCGCGAGCGCAAGAGTGCCTCGGCGACGCGGCTACGCAACCGCTCGATGCCGTTGCGCTCGGCGTCAGCGTGCGGAGACGGCTGTGACACGGCGGTCATGAGCAGCACCCCCAGGGGTTCCTCGGTGCAGCCGTTGCTGCACCAGGTCGGTAATCGTGTGGGTGAGGTCGTGGTGGAGCCCAGCACCCTCGACCGAGCGGCAGCCGGCGTCAGCAACCTGCGCAGCCGCCCGACGGACCAACGGGTGTGAAGCACCCGTCCGGGCGGCTTCCCACCAGCCGCCTTCGATGGGCGCGCAGGCGGCCAGGGCCTCATCGAGGTTGGCAGGATCGGCCACCAGGCTGCTCAGCAGCGCCACCGGCGCGACCCACTCGTCAGCCGGCTGCGCGTCGAGGTAGCGGACCTCGAAGTAGCCATGGGGGCGTACCGGTGGGAACAGCGTTGTGAGGTGATAGTCGAGGTCGTCGTACGTCGGCGGACGTCCGACCGGGCTGGTGGACCGGCGTGAGCCGTCGATCCAGTCGGCGAACGTGAGTCCGGCCGGCGCCCGCCAGGTCGTGTCGCCTCGGACGCAGACCAGCGCAGCGTGGAGCGCCTGGCGGGCGTAGTGGGCGGCGGGGTCGGCGCACCGAGCCGGGGGCGACGAGGTGGGAGGTGAGGTGCCCAGCGTCGCGCGCATCCGCGCCGATGCCCACCCGGTGTCACCGCCGACGTCATGTCGGGCGTTGGCGAACAGGGCGACCAGGGCCGGACCGAGACTGTGCAGTGCCTGCCACCGACCTGCGTCGGCGACGTCTGCGTCGAGGCACACCTGGATGCCGGCGGTGCTGCTCATCATCTGTGGGCCGAAGGGGCCGACGCGCTCGAGGTACTCATGCATGGCGTCGTAGCGGGCCGTGTGGAGGATGCGTGTCGGTGCGCGGTGCGGATCGAGTCCGGTCTGGCCGGGCACCAGGTCAGCGTTGCTGAGCAGCTGCCGCAGCGCCGCGGCGTCGTCAAGGGTGTGGTCGAGGAGGTGAGAGAGTGAGGCGGCCGGGAGGGTGGAGATCTCGACCTGGCCGCCGGGCTCGACGGTGACGACGGACCCGCGGCCCAACGGGAGGTGGGGACTGGCCGCGTCGAGGGTTCGCGGCGCATGGTCTTCGAGTGCTGCGGCCAGCCGGCGGGCGGAAAGAGGTTGTGACGGATCGCGGCGGTCGTGGACGGTCCATTCGAGCTCTGCGCCCTGAAGACGCGGTGGCCCGTGCTTGAAGCAGACCATGGCGACATAGCCCTCGGCCTGTTCGCGAGACGACACGACTGTCGTCGGCAACGGCCGGTCGTCGCTCGTGGCAGCCTCGGAGATCACCATGACGTGTCGAACCTAACCCGCAGTTCCGACACTCACAACACGACGTCAGCCGACCCGTGCCTGAGGTCGGCGGCTTTGGCGGACTGCCCAGGTCAGAGCCGGCGGTGAGAGCAGGCGACGGGTGCCGCCGGGGGTGTCCACCATCACGTCGTTTCGGTTTGGGGGCGGCCGGCCCAGGCTCTACCATGTAAGAGGCAACTGCCGCAGACACGCATTACCGACTCGGCCCCACAGCGAGGGCCGATTGATGGAGGAAACACATGCTTACCGCACCGGACCTCGCGCGCGAGATTGGCGTGTCCAGGCGGGCCGAGGCGCGGGAGTCTGTTCGCCTCGCGGCTGCTCGGCTGGCCAACCGCGAGCGTCGCATCCACCGCCGGCGTCAGCGCCTCGACGGCTACCTGGCGGGTCAGCGCTCGCATTGACGCCGGGGCCGTCAACGCCCTTGGCTGGCGACCGCCTCGATGGCCGCCGCAGCCGCCTCCGGATCGAGATACTCGCCGCCGTTGCTCAGCGGGCGCATGTCTGCGTCCAGCTCGTACAGCAGCGGGATACCGGTAGGGATGTTCAAAGCGACCACGGCGTCCCTCGACAGCCCGTCGAGATGTTTCACGAGTGCGCGCAACGAGTTCCCGTGCGCGCCGACCAGCACGGTTGCCCCGGCGCGCAGGTCGGGCACGATCGCGTCGTACCAGTAGGGCAGCATCCGCTCGACGACATCGGCAAGGCACTCGGTACGTGGACGGAGCTCGTCGGGCAGGTCGGCGTAGCGGGGGTCGTCGACCTGGCTGAGGTCGTCGTCGTCGGCCAGCCGCGGCGGTGGGCTGTCATATGACCGGCGCCAGAGCATGAACTGCTCCTCGCCGTACTCCGCGCGGGTAGCCTTCTTGTCCTTGCCCTGCAGGGCACCGTAGTGCCGCTCGTTGAGCCGCCACGACCGCCGGACCGGCACCCAGTGCCGGTCGATGGCGTCGAGGCACAGCTGCGAGGTCTGGATGGCACGCCGGAGAACCGACGTGTGCAGCGTGTCCGGCAGCACGCCCCGCTCCCGCAGCAGCGCGCCCCCGCGGACGGCCTCCTGACGGCCCCTGTCGGTGAGTGGCACGTCGACCCAGCCGGTGAAGAGGTTCTTCGCGTTCCACTCGCTCTCGCCGTGGCGGAGCAGGACCAGTTGGTAGGGCATATCGGTCATCCCCGCACTGTAGTGGTCGGCGGGCGCCCGCCTCAGCCCGCGACGGGGTGCTGTCCGGTCACCAAGAAGACGATCCGGCGAGCCATCGAGACCGCATGGTCACCGATCCGCTCGTAGTAGCGGCCCAGCAGCGCCAGGTCGACCGCCGGCTCGACGCCGCTGTCCCAGTCGTCGGCCAGCAGCGTCCGGAACATCGAGCGGCGCAGGCGGTCCATGTCGTCGTCGGCGGACTCGAGCTCCCGGGCCGCGTCAACGTCGTGGGTCGCGACGATCTCAGCCGCCGCCGCGATCATCTCGTCGGCGGTCTTGGCCATCTGCTGAATCGTCGGGACCAGCGCCGTGGGAACCGCCTTCGTGGGGAAGCGCAACCGAGCGACCTTGGCGACGTGCACGGACAGATCACCCATCCGCTCAAGGTCGGCGACCATCCGAAGCGATGCCACCAGCATGCGTAGGTCCCCGGCGACCGGGGCCTGACGAGCAAGGATGTCGAAGCTGTCCTCTTCGATCCGCTCGCGGGCCTCGTCGATCGCCAGGTCGCCGCTGATGACCGCCTCAGCGGCCGACACATCCGCTTCCAGCAGTGCCTGCGTCGCCGTGGCGAGGGCAGCACGCACATCACCCGTCATCTCCACGAGCTCGCTGAGCACGCGGTCGAGCTGGTGCTGGTACTGGTTGCGCATGACTCCAACCGTAGGTGGTTTGGATGAAGCGCAGGCGAAGCGCGGTGAACTGGGCGTGAACAGTGGTGAAATCCGCGGTCGCTGTCTCTGAGTTCCGGGGCAAGCGCTGCGTACGATCGCAGCATGGACTCGTCGACCGCCGCGTTGCTCGGCGGAGCAGTCGGAGCCGTGCTGGGCGCGGCCACGATCTTGGCGTTCCGCATCAGCGAGCGTGAGCAGGGCCGCACCTCCCTGACCGCGCCGGAGCCCGCAGTGCCGCCAGGCGTGGCCGCCGTGCTCTCCGTGCTGCGTTCGTCCGCGCTCGTGGTCGGACCCGACGACTCCGTCCTCAAGGCGAGTGCACCCGCGCATGCGATGGGGCTCGTTCGTGGTTCGGACGTCGGCGTCGCCGAGCTGCTCGACCTCGTGCGCCAGGTGCGTCGCGACGGTCAGATCAGGGAGTCAGATCTCGTGCTGCGACGTGGTCGCGGCCGTACCCGCCAAGTGGCCGCCCGGGTCGCGCCGCTCGGCAGCCGGCTGATCCTCATACTGGTCGAGGACCGGACCAGGGAGCGGCGCGTCGAGGCGATCCGTCGGGACTTCGTGGCAAATGTCAGCCACGAGCTCAAGACCCCGGTGGGCGCGCTCACCCTCCTCTCGGTGGCGGTCGACGAGGCGGCCGAGGATCCCGAGGCCGTCCATCGGTTCTCCCAGCGGATGCGCACCGAGAGTGAGCGGCTCACCCGGCTCGTCCAGCAGATCATCGAGCTCTCCCGGCTGCAGGGCGACGACCCGCTCGATGACGCAGACCCGGTAGGAGTGGAGAGCCTTGCCGAGCGGGCGATCGACCGGGTGAAGGTCGACGCGACGGACCGGGGCGTCGAACTACGGTTCGGCGGCGAAGGCGGACTTGCCGTTCTCGGCAACGAGGAGGAGCTTGTGGTGGCACTCGGGAACCTGATCGAGAACGCCGTCGCCTACAGCCCTGAAGGCACCCGTGTCACCGTGTCGGCTCGAGCCAAGGACGATGCCGTCGACATCGTGGTCACCGACCAGGGGGTCGGCATCCCGAGCGCCGAGCTCGACCGCATCTTCGAGAGGTTCTACCGGGTCGACCCTTCCCGTGCCCGCTCCACCGGAGGCACCGGTCTCGGCCTGTCGATCGTCAAGCACGTGGCGGCCACTCACGGCGGTGAGGTGAGTGTTTGGAGCGTCGAGGGAGAGGGCTCGGCCTTCACCTTGAGCCTGCCCAACGCGGCTCCGACCCACCAGGAGGTCTCGTGACCCGAGTGCTCGTCGTCGAGGACGAGGAGAGCTACAGCGAAGCGTTGGCGTACGTGCTGCGCAAGGAGGGTTTCGACGTCGCGATCGCCGGCACCGGGCCGGGCGCCATCGAGGAGTTCGCCCGCAACGGCGCCGACATCGTGCTGCTCGACCTGATGCTGCCCGGGCTTCCCGGGACAGAGGTATGCCGACAGCTGCGCCAGATCTCAGCCGTTCCCGTCATCATGGTCAGCGCCAAGGACGCCGAGATCGACAAGGTAGTCGGCCTCGAGCTCGGCGCTGACGACTACGTCACCAAGCCTTACAGCCCCCGTGAGCTGGTCGCTCGCATCCGTGCCGTCCTCCGGCGCGGCAAGGAGCCGGAGCTGACTCCGGCAACGTTGGAAGCCGGCGACGTGCGGATGGACACCGAGCGTCACGTGGTCACCGTGAGAGGTGCAGAGATCCAGCTCCCGCTCAAGGAGTTCGAGCTGCTCGAGCTGTTCTTGCGCAACTCCGGGCGCGTCCTCACCCGCGGCCAGCTGATCGACCGAGTCTGGGGCGCCGACTATGTGGGAGACACCAAGACGCTTGACGTGCACGTGAAGCGACTGAGGGCCAAGATCGAGCTTGACCCGGCGCATCCCCGGAGCCTCGTCACGGTGCGGGGACTCGGCTACAAGTACGACGCCGCGGCGAACGGCTGATCTGCGGGCCTCGGAGCACTCGCGGAGGCTACTCGCTCGGCGTCGGTGAGCTGCTGGTGCTGCTGGGCGACTCGCTGCCTGTCGTTCCGATCGGTACGTCGGCGTACTGGGTGCTCGCGGCGACGACCGGGACCTCGACCTCGACGCGCGACGCTGACTCGAACTCGAAGGCAAGGGTGATGAGACCGCCGGCCTGGAGAGTGTCGGCGCTGATGCGCAGAGCACCATCGGTGGCCGTCTGGAGTGCCTGGCGGGGGGCCAGCTCGAGGCCACCGTCGGGAAGCGGCGAGACGTCGACGCCGGCGCCCTCGCTGTCCTCGGCGGTGAGCGCGACGAGCTTGTCCGGCTCGGAGGCCTGGTTGATGAGCGACGTCACGACGGTGCCGTTGCCCTCGCCGTCGGTCACGACGAGCGTGTTGACGGCATAGACCTCGGAGGTTCGCACGGTGACGCCCGCGGCCGGCTGGTAGGGCTGGTTGGTCTGGGCATCGAAGCCGGCACCGCAGCCCGCCAGCGCGCCGAGAAGTATCATCGACATAAGGGACTGCACCAGCCGGCGGCGGCGAGACGTTGATCCGCATCGCCCAGGCGCGGCGGTGACGGTCTCCACGATGAGGTGTCCTCTCCGCGCAGGTGCGGCGCTGGCGTGTGACGTGTCGGCGGGCGGGCGTGGCTCAGCGTATCGAAACCGTGCGTGAGCGTCGTCAGAGACCCGTGCCACGCATGCGGACCGTGTTTTGTCAAGCATCAATTTACGCTCTGACCAGGCATTACGCGGCCAGCGCCGCTCCAACGCCATGCTATGATGGCTGTCTGGAAAGGGGTAACTGACAGATGACTTTTACGGTCGGTGAGACGGTCGTGTATCCCAATCATGGGGCCGCGGTCATTGAAGATATCGAGACCCGTCAGATCAAAGGTGAGGACAAGCTCTACCTCGTCCTGCGCATTGTTGCTCAGACTGATCTGATCGTTCGCGTTCCCGCCTGCAACCTCGACCTCGTCGGAGTCCGTGACGTCGTCGACGCCGCCGGTCTCGAGCGGGTCTTCGACGTCTTGAGGGCAGAGCACACCGAGGAGCCGACCAACTGGTCGCGCCGCTACAAGGCCAATCTCGAGAAGCTGCACTCCGGCGACGTGATGAAGGTCGCCGAAGTGGTGCGCGATCTTTGGCGGCGCGAGCGTGAGCGGGGCCTGTCAGCCGGTGAGAAGCGGATGCTTGCGAAGGCCCGTCAGATCCTGGTCTCCGAGCTCGCACTCGCCGAGCACACCAACGAGGACAAGGCCGAGACGATCCTCGACGAGGTCCTCGCCTCTTAGTGCCGGCTCCTGCTCCGGCAGGGGTTTTTGGGTAAGGCGAGCTTTCTGGTGACCAGCAGATGCGCAGCGCTCATACCGGCAGCCGGCCTGGGCGCACGTCTCGTCGACCGCCGCTCCGACGCTCCGGCCGTGCCTAAGGCGTTCCGGCAGCTGGCCGGGCAGAGCCTGCTGCGCCGCTGCGCCGAGATGCTGGTCGGGCTGTGCGACGAGGTCGTCGTCGCGGTCCCTGACACGCACCTCGACCTCGCGCGCGACGACCTGGTGGGGCTTGGCTCGGCCGTTCGCGTCGTTGCGGGTGGTGGTGACCGGCAGACCTCCGTGGCCTGCGCGCTCGCGGCCGCACACTCACAGGCCGAGGTGATCGTGGTGCACGACGCGGCGCGTCCGCTGGCGCAGCCGGAGGTCGTACGCCGGGTGCTCGACGCCCTCGACGCCGGCGCGCAGGCCGTCGTGCCTACCCAACCTGTCCCCGACTCGCTGCGATGGCTGGGGGTGGACGGTCAGAACACGCCGATCGACCGCTCGTCGGCGCGGGCAGTGCAGACTCCGCAGGGATTTCGCCGCACCCTCCTCGAGCAGGCACACGCGGCCGCCGGCCCTGACACCGGTGCCACCGACGACGCGACCCTGGTGGAGCGCCTCGGGGTGCCCGTGACGTTGGTCGACGGTGACCCACTGGCGTTCAAGATCACCCGTCCGCTGGACCTGTTGCTGGCAGAGGCGGTGCTGGCGGCTCAGCGGTAGACGAGTGCGGTGGCGATCGCGGCCACCCCTTCGTCGCGGCCGGTCAGCCCGAGCCCGTCGGTGGTGGTGGCCGACACCGACACCGCTGCCCCGCAGGCCTCGCTCAGCACCCGCTCGGCCTCAGCACGACGGGGGCCCAGCTTCGGACGGTTGCCGATGAGCTGCACCGCGACGTTGCCGATCGTCACGCCGGACCGGCGTACGCGCTGCGACGTCTCGGCCAGCAGACGCACGCCGCTCGCGCCGGCCCATGCCGGGTCGGTGGCGCCGAACTGGCTGCCGAGGTCGCCGAGGCCCGATGCGGACAACAGCGCATCGCAGGCGGCATGTGCCACGACGTCTCCATCGGAGTGCCCGACGAGTCCGGCCGTCTCGTCCGGCCAGTGCAGGCCGGCGACCCACATCTGCCGCCCGTCGGCGAGCGCGTGCACGTCGCTGCCGACGCCGACGCTGGCAGAAGCGGGCTCGGTCACGCCACGATCATGCCAGCCTGCCGTTCGCCGCCGTGTGACGAGTCTGTGACATGTCCGCCGAGGAGTCGTCGAAGCCACCCTTCTGAGGCACCATCGAAGACATGACCCTCTCTCGGCGGTACGGCATGCTGCTCGGCGTCGTCGCCGGTGTAGCCGGTCTGGCAGCGTCCGAGCTGGTCAGCGGCTGGCTGCACCAGCGCGTGTCGCCGCTCGTCGCCGTGGCCGAAGGCGTCATCCGCCTCACCCCTGGCGCCCTCATCGAGCCCGTGATCGCGGTCGTCGGCACCAACGACAAGCCGTTCCTGATCGGCCTGACGGTTGTGGCGGTGGTCGCACTCAGCGCGGTGGCCGGAGCCGTGGCGATGCGGTCAGTGCTGGTCGCGCAGTGCCTGTTCCTGTTGCTCGGGGTCATCGTCCTGGTCGCGGTATGGGCTCGGCTGACGTCGTCCTCGACGACATACGTGCCGGCGATCGCCGGCATCGTCACGTCGCTGGTGCTGGTCGCGTTGCTGGCGCCGAAAGCCCAAGCAGCCGTGCGACCCGAGGGCGGGCACAGCGTCGCCGGGGCGCCTCTCGAGGCGTCACGTCGCCACTTCCTCGTGCTGGCTGGTGTCGTGGGAGTAGGCGCTGTCGTCGCAGGTGGCACCGGGCGCTTCCTCGCGAACGGTCGCGCAGCCGTGGAAGCGGCTCGTCGGAAGCTCCGGCTGCCGGTGCGCACCGCCGTGACGCCGCAGGGCACCGACCTCGGCGTCCGCGGACTCGAGCCCTGGGTGACGCCGCAGGACAGGTTCTATCGGATCGACACCGCGCTCGCCGTGCCCCAGATCCTTCCGGAGAACTGGGAGCTGCGCGTGCACGGCATGGTGGACCGGGAGTTGACGCTCACGTATCAGGACCTCCTCGACCGCGGGCTCGAGCAGGCCTGGGTGACGCTGTGCTGCGTCTCCAACCCGCTCGGGGGTGACCTGATCTCCAACGCGGAGTGGTCCGGCGTACGGATCGCCGACATCCTCGCCGAGGCTGGTGTGCAGCGGGGCGCGAACGCGGTGAAATCGACCTCGGAGGACGGGTGGACCTGCGGTACGCCGCTGGCGGCCCTGACCGACGACCGCAACGCGCTGTTCGCCGTCGCGATGAACGGGGAACCGCTCACCCCCGAGCACGGTTTCCCGGTTCGCATGGTGGTGCCGGGACTGTACGGGTACGTGTCCGCCACCAAGTGGGTGGTCGCTCTGGAGGTGACTCGGTTCGACGACTTCGCGGCGTTCTGGACCGTGCGCGGATGGTCACAGGAAGGACCGGTCAAGACGCAGTCCCGTGTCGATGTGCCGCGCGAAGGAGCGAACCTGTCACCCGGCCGCGTCACGATCGCGGGGGTGGCATGGGCCCAGCACCGGGGCATCGAGAAGGTCGAGGCGCGGGTAGGCGATGGTGACTGGATGACGGCGACCCTCGGGGCCGACCCGTCCGTCGACACCTGGGTGCAGTGGTCGGTGCCCTGGAACGCCACTGTCGGCGACCATGACATCGCCGTACGCGCCACCGACAAGACCGGCGCCACGCAGACCGCCGACGTCGCCGACGTGATCCCCGACGGGGCAACCGGCTGGCACACGATCACCGTCGAGGTGTCGGAGTAGCGCTCCTGCCGCGGTACTAGTCGACCTGGTCGCCCGCAGCAGTGAACGTGTTGCAGCCGGCCAGGTCGTTGTCGCTGTAGCCGGCGTTGATCCACTCGCGGTTCGAAGCTCCGGAGCCGTGGTCGCGGTCGCCGTCGCCGCCGCCGGGCTCGTCGCCGAAGGAGCCGCCGACGCGGCTCAGCTGCCGAAGCTTCGTCTCGTCCATCGGGTAGCTCTCGGCGATGGCACCGAGGAAGATGCCGCCCAGACAGCTCGCCTGCAGCTCCACGCGCCGGTTCAGCTCGAGCCGGTTGTCGAAGTCGTCATAGACGACGGTCTCGAAGGCGTCGAGGGCGCCGACCTCGTTCTGGACATGGTGACCGAACTCGTGTCCGATGACGATGGCGTAGGCCACGTCGTTGTCGCCGAAGAACTTGCGCATCTGTGAGACGTCGGCGTACATCACCTCATCGATCGGACAGTAGAACGCCAGGGTGCGGCCGTCCCCCGGTGAAGCATTCCCGCAAGGTGTGGTGATCTCGGCGTCGAACACGACCAGGCCTGGCTCGGTGTAGTCGTAGCCGGCACTCTCCACAGCTGGGCGCCACTCCTCGTTGAGGCAGCTCATCAAAGCTTCGTAGAACGCGGTCTGCTCGGCGGTGCCGGCGTCGCCGAGGTCGCGAGCCGGGCAGTTGCCGTTCGCCAGACCACCTTGGTCGTAGAGGGTGTTGCCGTCGAGCACGGCGCGCGCGTTGCTTGCATCGACGGGATCAGCGTTGGGGTTGCTCGCCCGCGCAGGGGAGTGGTCGACCGCAACGGAGTCGGTAGTGCTGGCGACCGTCCCGGTGATGGCGTTCGCCAAGATGAGCACGAAGACGACGACCGCCGAGACGCCGACGAGGGCGAGTGCGACCTTCGCGCCGCGATGACGCCGCGGCGGTGGCGGTGGCCAGCCGTACCCCCACTGCGGGTGCTGGTAGGCGCCACAGCGTTGCTGCGGCGGATACTGCGGCCGGTACTGCTGGAAGCCGTGCGGTGGGTAGGTCGCCTGCTGGGGTGGACCGGCGTACGGAGTCGAGGGCGGCTGCTGACCCGGCTGCGCCGGGTACTGCTGCTGGCCGGGGTACGCCGAGTACGGCTGCTGCTGGGGAGGGTACGCCGAGTACGACTGCTGCTGGACAGGGCGCTGACCGCGCGTGCCGGGGTAGCCCGGTGGCACTGAGGGCGGTGGCAGGACCCGCGCCGGAGGCAGCGGTCTGGTCGGTTCCGAGTCGGACACCGACGCCTCCTCCCGAATGAGTACACCGCCCTTGCCTGCAGGCGTTTCGCGCGGCTGGACGACACCGGCAGACTACCCTGACGAAATGTCACCGACAGCCGGCTTTGGCGCAACCACGCCCGAGCACGACACGTCGCAACCGGCGCAACGACGCACGAGCGGTGTTGCTTCCCGCGCCGTCCGCGCCTGCACCTTCGTCAGCGGCATGCTCGCTGCACTCGTCGTACCCACAACAGCCGCGTCCGCGCACGTGTCGACCGCTGCGGCCGAGGACGCGGAGATCCAGAGCTACCAGGCAACCGTGCGGGTCGAGCGCAACGGCAGCCTGCACGTGGCCGAGACCGTGGTCTACGACTTCTCGGGCACGTCGGCGTCGGTGGTGCAGCGCGAGATCGTGAGGCGGGAGAGCTACGACGCCGAGAGCGACCGGGTCTATCACCTCGACAACGTGGCGGTCGATGCTGTGCAGACCGACGTCGACGCCACCATCACCACCGACGGGGGACGAGCCTCTATCGACGTGGAGTTCCCGGAGCCGCAGAGCGACACGGTGACGATGACGTTCGACTACGACGTCACCGGTGCGGTGGCCGAGACCGCGGACGGGCTCGAGGTGCGCTGGCCCGTCGTCCAGGGGTTCGAGCAGCCGATTGCCACCGCGCGCGTGGAATGGAACGCCACCGACGTCCTCTGGCTGTCCTGCCTCGCGGGGCCCGCGGGGTCGAGCCGTCCCTGTACGACGTCGCAGCTGGTCGACGTGTCGGCGCCCACGATGGAGCAGGTCAACCTGGCGCCCGGCGACCAGATGGTGGGCATCCTCGGTCTCAACACCGACTCCGGCGTCGCGCCGAGCACCGAGCTGCAGTCCCGCTGGAGCCTGGCCCGGTCCTTCTCTGCCACGGGTACTCCGGTGTACGTCGCCCTGGCCGTGCTGTTGCTCGGTCTGCTGTTTCCGCTCTGGCTGTGGCTCGTCCGGGGTCGAGACACCGCCGGGCGACAGCCGCAGGAGGTGCGACCGATCACACCGATGGGCGACCAGATGCTCTTCTCACCGCCGAGCGCCGTGCGTCCCGGCCAGATGGGCACCCTCGTGGATGAGCGGGCCGACGTCGTCGACGTCTCCTCCACGATCGTCGACCTGGCGGTGCGCAACTACCTGTTCGTCGAGGAGCTGCCGCGCACCCAGCACGGTCGCCACGACTGGCTGCTGCGGCGTCGCAACGACGCCGGTGACGAGCTGTTGCCCTATGAGCGCGAGGTCTTCGACGCGATCTTCTCCGACCGCGACGAGATCAAGGTGAGCGAGCTCGAAGGAGTCCTGCGTGACCGGATGCCCGGTGTGCAGGCACTTATGTACGACGACATGGTCGGTCAGGGCTGGTTCAAGGAGCGCCCCGATGCCGTGCGGAGTCGCTGGACCACCGCCGGTTGGGTGCTGCTGGGAGCGGGCGCGGTACTCACCGTCGTGCTCGCGCTGGCGAGCACGTTTGGGCTGGTCGGCCTGTCGGTCGTGATCGGCGGTGCCGCGCTGGCGGCGGTCGGCCAGATCACGCCGGCGCGGACCGCGAAGGGCAGCAAGGTGCTGGCCGAGCTCAAGGAGTTTCGTGCCTTCCTCGAGACGCCCGAAGTCGAAGCCATCCCCGCACACCAGCGCGAGGAGCTCATCTCACGGTTCTTCCCCTACGCACTGGTGTTCGGGCTCGGCGAGCGATGGGCCGACGAGCTCGCGGCGACCGACACCGACGACGAGCCCGACGAGCCGATCTATTGGTACGGCGCGCCGGAGAACTGGCACCTCTCCGACGCAGCGCCGACGATGATGCGCCTCACGACCGCCCTCAGTGGCGCGATCGCGACCCGGCGGCTACTCGGCGACTGACCGGCAGCCGGCTCGGCTCACCAGTTGGCCTCGGCCGGCCGTGGCGGCAGCGGCACGCTGCTCGGGTGGATGACGTAGGTGATTCCGCCGGAGTGCGGAACCCACACGTTCTCGAACTCGGCGCGGTTGTAGACCGTGCGGACCTCGTCGTTGCTGGCGATCAGGTGCGACGCGGGGTCGTTGACGACCACATCACCGTTCTGGGTGAAGCCGACGATGACCATCAGGTGCCCGTTGGTGCCGTAGCCGGCGCCACTGAGCTCACCCTTCCTGAACGAGACCGACACGACCAGCGGGATGCCGGCCTTGATGAACTGCTCGGCTTCGGTCAACGAACGCAGCCGCGTCACGAACGACTCGAGGTCGTAGCGACCCGCGTACGCCGTGTTGAACGGCCAGTTGCCGGTGCCGTCGTAGTTGTAGTCGTAGGTGTTGGCGGCGGCGTAGTCGACCTGTGGGTCGGCGTAGGGGACGTCCGCGTAGTCAGCGGGCGACGGCCCGTACGCCGGGTTGAGCTGCTGCCAGTAGGCGAGCACCATCGCGGTCGATGTCGGGCTGCACCAGGCCTCACCGCCACCGTTGAACTGTGGGTACTCACCGACGTGCGTCTCCTGCGAGTACGTCGGCACGTTGAGAGTGGTGCCCTCCGCGCCACCCAACGGGCTGGCGGGCAGCTTCTTGACGTCGGTCGGCAGCTGTGACGCCATCGCGCCGACCAGCCCGACCGAAGGCGTCGCGGTGGTGCCGGTGCGGCGGAAGAGAGACACGGTGAGCTGCCACGACTTCAGCGACCGACCGGAACTCGCCACCAGAGTGTCGATCGACACCGTGGCGAGGCCGTCGCCTTGGGCAGGAACCGACGTGCGGTGAATCGTGTCGTCGCCCTCGGCCCACCGTCCGAGGATGTAGCTCTTGGAGCGAGTGCCGTCGTCGGCGAGCCCGGTTACGGACAGCTGGATCCACGTGCCGGTGGGAGTGTCGGCGTTCCACGACCCGACCAGCTCGGTGTAGTTGAAGCCGGTGGTGATCTCCGGAGACTGCCACCGCGCAACGTCGTAGGTCGGGCTCGAGCCGTCGCCGTACGGGTCGGTGTAGGCGAAGGTCCCGGTCGGCGACGCCATGACAAGTGCTCCACCAGAAGACGACGTGCCCGCGTGGGTGCCGCCAGCGAAGTCGGCGTCCGTCGTCCACTGGCGGTAGCCGATGTGAGTCACAGACGAACCCTTCTTCGCGGAGACGCTGGTCGTGCTGGCGGCGGCCGGCAGGCTCAGGGTGGCCGCGGTGACGCAGGCGACCAGGACGATGGTGGGACGGAAGCGGGTCATGGGTGTGCCTTTGTGAGCGACGGCATGGTGGATGTGATGCTAGCCCTCGACGCAGCCCCCGTCACCACCTCGCGGCTGTGGTGAGGTCAGGATCGCGTCGGACGTTGGGCCTTACGGGTTCACCAGTTGCTGTGCTTCGCCGGTGCCGGCAGTGAAAGCTGCAGCGGGTGGATGACGTACGTGACTCCGCCGGAGGAGTCCAGCCACGCGTTCTCGAACTGCCCGCGCCGGTAGACGTGCCGCACGTGGCGAGCGTCGCGCCCCGCCGGATCGTTGACGATGACGTTGCCCGCTCTGGTGAAGCCGACGATGACGACCACATGACCGCTGGTCGAGCTGATCGGAGCGCCGTCGAGCTCGCCGGGGCCGAACGAGATGGACGCGACCAGCGGGATGCCGGACCTGATGAAGAGCTCTGCCTCGCGCAGCGAGCGCAGCCGGGTGACGAAGGCGTCGGTGCGGAACCGGGCGGCGTAGGCGGTGTTGAACGGCCAGTCGCCCGTGCCGTCGTACCCCCAGGCGAACGTGTACCGGGCGGCGTAGTCGACCCAGGGCTGGCGGTAGGAGTCGTTGACCCACGCGTACTGCGCAGGGGTGGGGCCGCGCTTCCAGTAGGCCAGCACCATCGATGTCGACGTCGGGCTGCACCAGGCCTCTCCGCCGCCGTTGTAGCGCGGGTACTCGCCCCGGTGGATCTGCTGGCTGAACCGGGGCACTCGCAGCTCTCGGACCACGCCACCGTGCGGGCTGGTGGCGGACGTGGCAGGCAGCCGGGAGGCCATCACCGCGAGCCTTCGGACGGTGGGTGTCTTGCCGTTGCCGGCGCGGCTCATCAGCGTCAGCCGCAGCTGCCACGAGCGGTAGGTGACCCCGGGGCCGGTGACGAGCGTGTCGACCGCAACCCGGCTGAAGTCGTCGCGCTGGTCACCGAGCGACATCCGGTGGAAGTTGCGGTCATGGCTCGCCCAGCGGCCGAGGCTGTCCCAGGATGAGTGCCGGCCGACGCTGGTGGTCCCGCGTACCGACACCTCCACGAACGTGCCGACGGGGGTGTCGGCGTCGTAGGACGCGATCAGCTCGTCGAACCCGAACCCCGGCCTGGTCCACGGTGAGAACCAACGTCCCCGGCCGTACGCCAGCCGCGGCACCGCGCCGTACGGGTCGTCGTAGCTCACTCGGCGCGGGTGACGGGCCAGCACCACTCCGCGGTCGGTGGCGGAGGTCCGCTCGAGTCGACCGCGCGCCAGCCCTGCCGGTCCCCACCGGGTGGTGGAGATGCGCTTGGCGGGCGTTGCTGTCCGAGCCGCCGCCTGGGAGAGGGCAGCGCGGTGGTCGCTGGGCTCGGCGGGTGCGGCCACGGCGGAGGCCGGCGGGAGCGTCACGACGAGTGCAAGTACCACGAGGCTGGTGATCACAGTGGGGCAACGGCGCATTGAAGTGACTGTAGTGGCGATGGGTGCCGCGCGTCTGCAGTTAACCGACGAGGGCGCCGGCTGAGTACCCTGGGCCGGTGACGCTCCGCCTCTACGACACGGCCACCCGTGGGGTCCGCGACTTCGTGCCCGTGACGCCGGGCCAGGTCGGGATCTACCACTGCGGTCTGACCGTGCAGGGTCCGCCACACATCGGGCACATCCGCAAAGAGGTCACGTTCGACCTGCTACGGCGCTGGTTCGAGTTCCGCGGTTACGCCGTCACCTTGATCGCCAACGTCACCGACATCGACGACAAGGTGCTCGCGAAGGAGACCGAGCAGGAGGAGCCCTGGTGGGCGATCGCCTACGAAAACGAACGCGCGTTGCACGCCGCGTACGCCGCCCTCGGCTGCATCCCGCCGACGTACGAGCCCCGCGCCACCGGCCACGTCCCCGAGATGGTGGAGCTGATCGAGCAGCTGGTCGAGCGCGGCCACGCCTACCCGGCCGACGACGGCTCGGGAGACGTCTACTTCGACGTGCGCTCCTGGCCGGACTACGGCGTCTTGTCCAACCAGCGCATCGACGACATGGAGCCGGCGACCGACGCCGACGCGCGCGGCAAGCGGGACCCTCGCGACTTCGCGCTCTGGAAGGGCCACAAGCAGGGCGAGCCGGTGACCGCCTCGTGGCCGACGCCGTGGGGACGCGGCCGACCCGGCTGGCACCTCGAGTGCTCGGCGATGGTGGGCAAGTACCTCGGCGACGAGTTCGACATCCACGGCGGCGGGCTCGATCTCAGGTTTCCCCACCACGAGAACGAGCTGGCTCAGTCCACGGCGGCGGGCCGGCCCTTCGCCCACTACTGGATGCACAACGCGATGCTCAACCTCGGCGGCGAGAAGATGAGCAAGTCGGTCGGCAACCCGTTGCTGGTGAGCGAGGTCGTCAAGCGGTTCCGTCCCATCGACGTCCGCTACTACCTGGTGGCGCCGCACTACCGGTCGATCATCGAGTTCACGGAGGCGGCGATGCAGGAGGCGGCGACCGCGTTCCAGCGCATCGAGGGCTACGTCGTGCGCGCGACCGAGGTGACCGGCGGCGTTGACCCGGCCACTGGTGAGCCCGACCCGGACTTCACCGCCGCTATGGACGACGACCTGGCCGTGCCGGCGGCGCTGGCAGCGCTGCAGGCGTCGATCAGGGAGGGCAACAAGCTGCTCGTCGACGGCGACAGCCCTGCGCTCGCCGTCAACCTCGCCGGCGTACGCCGGATGCTGGGCCTGCTCGGCCTCGACCCGCTCGACCCCGTGTGGCGAGGTCAGGTGAGCGGCACCCCTTCGGAGGAAGTCATCGACGCACTCGTCTCTGCTCTGCTCGACCAGCGCGACGATGCCCGCGCTCGCCGCGACTTCGCCGCGGCAGACGCCATCCGTGACCGGCTCCGCGAGGCCGGCGTCGAGGTCGAGGACACGCCGCAGGGTCCCCGCTGGACGGTGTCCGGCTGATGGCGGGTAACAGCAAACGCACGGGCGCCATCCGCAAGCGCCAAGGCGGCAACCCGACCGCCGGCTCCGGCGGTCGCCGCCGCAAGGCGCTCGAGGGCAGGGGCCCGACCCCCAAGGCGTCCGAGCGCGAAGGTCACAAGGCCCATCGCAAGCCCAAGTCCGGCGAGCGCCGTCCGCAGTCGTCGCGGTCCTCACGAGGATCACGCAGCGCTGCGACGGCGGAGTGGGTGGCCGGTCGCAACGCTGTCGTCGAAGCGCTCCAGGCCGGCATCCCTGTCACGACCTTGTACGTCGCCGACAGTGCCGAGCGCGACGACCGGCTGCGCGAGGCGTTCCGGATCGCTGCGGACCGGCACATCTCGATGCTCGAGGTGACGCGCAACGAGCTCGACAAGTTGACCGACCGCGCGGTGCACCAGGGTCTGGCGATGAAGGTGCCGGCGTACGACTATGCCGACCCCAACGACCTGCCCGACCTTGCACGCGACGCCGCGGACACGCCGCTGATCGTGGCGCTCGACTCGGTGACCGACCCCCGCAACCTCGGCGCCGTGGTCCGCTCCGCGGCCGCGTTCGGGGTGCACGGCGTCGTGCTGCCCGAGCGCCGCGCGGCCGGGATGACCGCCAGCGCGTGGAAGACGTCTGCGGGCGCTGCGGCGCGGGTGCCCGTCGCCAGGGCGACCAACCTGACCCGGCAGCTGAAGGCGTACCAGGACGACGGGCTGATGGTTGCCGGACTGGACGCCGAGGGCGAAGTGGCGTTGGGCGAGCTGGACCTCGCCACCGAACCCCTGGTCCTGGTGGTAGGCAGCGAAGGCAACGGCTTGTCCCGCCTGGTCCGCGAGACGTGCGACGTGCTCGTGCGCATCCCGATGGCGATGAGCACGGAGTCGTTGAACGCCGGCGTCGCCGCAGGCATCGCGCTCTACGAGATCGACCGCCGCCGACACCCGTGACTGCACTCGTGACCAAGGATGCTCATGCCCGTTGACCGACTGCTCCCGACCGACGAGGCCCGTGAGCTGCTCGCGGTCGTCCGGGAGATCGCTACCGAGCAGCTGGCGCCGCGCGCCTCACAGGCCGAAGAGGCCGCGGAGTTCCCGCGCGACGTCTTCCACCTGCTGGGCAAGACCGGGCTGATGTCGCTGCCGTTCTCGGAGGCCGAAGGTGGCGGCGGGCAGCCGTACGAGGTCTACCTCCAGGTCCTCGAGGAGATCGCGACCGCCTGGATGAGTGTCGGGGTGGACGTCTCGGTGCACACGTTGTCATCGTCGGCGATGGCGCGGTTCGGCAGCGAGGAGCAGCGGCGGAGGTGGCTGCCCGACATGCTCGGCGGAGATCAGCTCGGTGCGTATGCGCTGTCGGAGCCCCAGGCCGGCTCGGACGTCTCCGCCATCGCGACAAAGGCGGTGCGCGACGGTGACGATTACGTCGTCACCGGCACCAAGGCATGGATCAGCCACGGCCCGCACGCGGACTTCTGGCTGCTCTTCGCCCGCACGTCGCCTGACCCGAAGACCGGCCTCTCGGCCTTTCACGTGCCGGCAGGCACTGCCGGTGTCAGCTTCGGCGCGCCGGAGAAGAAGATGGGCATGACCGCCTCGACCACGACGCAGCTGATCTTCGACGCTGCCCGGCTGCCGGTCGCGCTGCGGCTCGGCGACGAGGGACAGGGAATGTCGATCGCGCTGTCCGCGCTCGACTCGGGTCGGTTGGGCATCGCTGCCTGCGCGACCGGTCTCGGTCAGGCCGCCCTCGACCTGGCCGTGGGCTACGCCGCCGAGCGCCAACAGTTCGGGCGTGCCATCGCGGAGTTTCAGGGCCTGCAGTTTCTGCTTGCCGACATGGCCGCAGCGGTCGAGGCGGCGCGGTCGACGTACTTCAATGCGGCGCGGCTGCGCGACGCCGGACGACCGTTCAGCCGGCAGGCGGCCATCGCGAAGCTGGTCGCGACCGACGCGGCGATGAAGGTGACCACAGATGCCGTGCAGGTTCTCGGTGGCTACGGCTACACCCGCGACTTCCCGGCTGAGCGTTACATGCGCGAGGCGAAGGTGACGCAGATCTTCGAGGGCACCAACCAGATCCAGCGAATGGTCATCGCGCGAAGCCTTCTTCGGGAGCTTCGGGGCTGACCGGCTCAGCGGGCGGCGTCCGCGCCGCGCCGACGACCCGGCTCGCCTGCCGCGCGAAGTAGTCGCGCGCCGTCTCGAAGAGCTCCACCTCGTGTCCGGCCCGCTCCGACAGATACCAGCGGTGCTCGAGGATCTCGTGGAACAGCTCGGCCGGCTCCAGCAAGGACAGGGTCTCGGGCGGAGCGGTCGCGACGAGCGGCTCGTACACCTGGGTCAGCCAGCGGTGCGCGACCAGCGCCGGCTCCTCTGCCTGCAGGCCGTTGGCGGCGGCGTACGCGTCGAGGTCGTTGAGCAGCCGCCGGGCCTGGTTGTCCTCGACGTCCATGCCGGTAAGGGACTGGAGCCGCCGGCTGTGGTGCCCGGGCTCGACGTACTTGGGCTGGATGCGGACCGAGGCGCCGTCCCAGTCGGTGACGATGTCGAGCTCGTCGACGTCGAAGCCGAGATCGTTGAGCCGCTCGATCCGCTGCTCGATGCGCCACATCTGATCGGTGCTGAAGTCCTCGACGCCGGTCAGCTCGGCCCACAGCTGCTCGTACCGGTCGACGAGACCGTCGACGAGCTCGAGCGCGTCGACGTCCTCGCTGAGGAACCCACCCGCCTGCAGGTCGAGCATCTCGCCGAACAGGTTGGCGCGGGCGATGTCGAGATCGTGCAGGCGCTGCCCGGCGCTGAGCTCGTGGTGCAGCTCGCCGGTCTCCGCGTCCACGAGATACGCAGCAAACTCGCCGGCAGACCGGCGGAAGAGGGTGTTGGACAGCGAGCAGTCACCCCAGTAGAAGCCCCCGAGGTGAAGTCGGGTCAACAAGACCACGAGGGCATCGATGAGCCGAGGGCTCGTGTCAGGCCGAACGCCGCGGGAGAAGATCTCGCGGTACGGCATCGAGCGGTCGAGGTGCCGGGTGACGAGGACGGGCTCGATGTCGTCGCCGTCCGTCGACTCCCGGCCGGTCACGACTCCGACGGGCTCGACGGCCGGCTGCCGCATCCGACGTAGGTCACGCAAGAGCCGGTACTCCGCCCAGGCGATGGTCTCGCGGGTCTCCTTGACGGCGTACACGTGCCTGTCCAGGCGGACGAAGCGCACGATGTGGCGAGAGAGTCCGCGGGGCAGCTGCAGAAGGAACGGGCCTTCCCACTCCTCCAGGGGCTGGTGCCACGGCAGGGTGACCAGTGCGGGGTCGGGGTGGGTTGCCACGATCCGCAGGGCCATGGTGGCGATTCTTCCACCCGAGCTGCCGTGGCGGCACGGGAGCAGACGGGGTCAGTCGCGCGTCACGCCGTGGTTCTCAGGCGTCGACAATGCCGCCGGACCGGTGCCGCGATCACCCTGGAAGTCGCCGGGATTGCTGAGGGTGCACGTCCGCAAGCTGAGGCAACCGCAGCCGATACAGCTGGTGATCTTCGTCTTGAGCCGTTCGAGGTCAGCGATCTGCTGGTCGATGCGGCGGGTCCAGGATCGCGACACGCGCTCCCAGTCGGCCTTGGTCGGCGTGCGGGACTCAGGCAGCTGAGAAAGGGCCGTCGAGATCTCGTCGAGGCTGAGTCCGACATGCTGCGCCGCCCGGATGAACGCCACCCGGCGGAGCATGTTCTTGGGGTAGCGGCGCTGGTTGCCGGCCGTGCGCTCAGCGGCAATCAGGCCGACGTCTTCGTAGAATCGCAACGCGGACGCCGCCACGCCCGATCGGGCGGACAACTCACCGATGGTGAGCTGTGGCGGCATCCGCGTCACAGCGAACTCCTACGGAACTTCGTGCAAATTCAGTTCTTGAAAGCGTCCTTGACCTTCTCGCCGGCCTGCTTCAGGTTCGCCTTCGACTGGTCGGTCTGGCCTTCGGCCTGGAGATCGCGGTCGCCGGTTGCTTCGCCCGTCTTCTCCTTGCCCTTGCCTTGGAGATCTTCAGCGGTGTTCTTCAGCTTGTCATCGATTCCCATGGGGGCACCTCTTCCTTTGCGTGGACTGCTCCCTGGGCCTCGACGTACCCACAATTGCGTCGCGCAATCATGATCTGCAGGTTCACAGGCGCTTCACAGGAACGTAAACAGGGTCGGCCAACTTCAAGTGCTCTTGACGTCGCCGAGTGGTGGGTAGGCTCGTTGCCGTGTCAGACATCGGGCAGCGAACGGCGCTGGTGACGGGCGCCGGTCGAGGTATCGGTCGCGTCGTCGCCACGCGGCTGAGCTTACAAGGTTTGCGGGTGGCGCTGACCTCCCGATCGCGCGATGAGCTCGAGGAAACCGCGTCCGCGTGCGTCGGTGACACGCTCGTGCTCCCTGCAGACATCACACACTCCGACGCCATCGACGTGCTGTGGTCGGAAGTCGAGCAGGCGTGGGGTGGGGTGGACGTGCTGGTCGCCAACGCGGGAGGCGGAGTGTCGGCACGAGTGCACAAGACGACCGACGAGGACTGGCAGCGCATGCTCGACCTCAACCTCACGGCGCCCTTTCGTTGCCTGCGCCGTGCGCTGCCGTCGATGATCGAGCAGCAGTGGGGTCGAGTTGTGGTGGTGGCGTCGGTGGCTGCAAAGGTAGGCGAGCCGTACATCGCGGCGTACACCGCCAGCAAGCACGGTGTGCTCGGGCTGGTCCGGTCCGCCGCGGCGGAGGTGGCTGCGAGCGGCGTGACCGTCAACGCGATCTGCCCGGGGTACGTCGACACCCCGATGACCGATGCCACCGTCGCGGGCATCGCAGCCACGACCGGACGCAGCCTTGAAGAAGCCCGTCAGATCCTCACCGACAAGCAGCCGAGTCGCCGCCTCGTCACCCCTGACGAGGTGGCCGCGGTGGTGTGGGCGTGCGTCGTCAATGGCTCCATCACCGGCCAAGGCCTCAACGTCGACGGCGGGGCGGTCCAGTCCTGACCGCGCCCCAGCTGCCCCGTCGTACCAGCCGGTTGCCCCGCAGCGTTTGCCATGTGAACAATGCAGATGGTCTGTTCACACGGCAGATTTGCCATGTGAACAATGCAGATGGCTTGTTGACATGGCAAACGCAGGGGGCGGCAGAGGAGAGCGATGAGTCGGGAGCGCATCAACCCTGAGGGCCTTCCGGCGCCGCGTGGCTTCTCGTACGCGGTCGTCGCCGAAGGTCGGCTCGTCTGTCTGGCAGGGCAGACCGGCATCGGCCCGGACGGCGCGATCGTGCCGGGCGGCGTGGTGGCGCAGTTCGAGCAGGCGCTCACCCACCTGCTGGTCGCGCTTGGCGCTGCCGGGGGCCGACCTGAGCAGCTCACGTCGCTGACGATCTACATCGTCGACATGGACGACTACCAGGCGCACGCCCGCGAGATCGGGGAGGTCTGGCGCCGGCTGGTCGGCGTGGACTACCCGGCGATGGCAGGTGTCGGCGTGGCCCGGCTCTGGGATGTGGAGGCGGTCGTCGAGCTACAAGGGCTCGCGGTCATCTGAGACGTGCGGCGCCGGCCGCAAACTCGGCGGCCGGGTCAGCCAGCCGGCCGCGCAGCGTGTCGAAGAGGTTCGCGGCCGACGCACCCGACCAGTCGGCCGGCAGCACCTCGTCGGGGAGCCCCGGGTCGAGGTACGACAGCCGACGCCACGCCGTCAGCGCCCGCACATAGTCGCTGAACGCCTGGGCGCCGTCGGTCGAGCGGCGGCGTTTCCACGCAACGAGAACGGGCGCGTGGGTGGTGACGAAGTCGTCGTAGGTGGCCCGGAGGGCGTCGAGGTCCCACCAGGTGGCGACCTGGTCGGCCACCTCGCCGTACGCGACGTGGTCGGCGCGGAAGAGGTCGATGTACGCCGTGAGGCCCTGCCGGTCCAGCGCATCGCGGGTCCCTGCCTCGAGGTGCGCAGGGGCGACCCAGACTCCGGCCGACACCGTGCCAAAGCCCAGCGACGCGAGTCGTGAGCGGAGCACGTGCCGCTGCCGGCGCTCGGACTCCGGGACGCTGAAGACGGCGAGCAGCCACCCGTCGGCGAGGGTTGCCTGGTGCCGGACGAAGATCCGGTGATCGCCTTCGTCCAGCAGGGCGCGCGCTTGCGGTGAGAGCGCATAACCAGCGACGCCATGGATGCGCCGCGCCGCAAGAATCTCGCGGCGCTTGAGTCGCGAGATGGACGACCGGACGGCGGGCTCGTCGACGCCCAGCTGGGCGAGGAGACGGATGAGGCCGGAGACGCTCAGCCAGCCGGACGTATCGCGCGCGTAGAGACCGTAGATGGTGACGATCAACGCACGCGGCGGAAAGGCCGCAACCGTGGGCTGGTCGTCGGAGATCGTCACGTCGGCACCTCGGAGGCAGGGCGCGGGTGTTGCGTGGTCTTGACTGTCGTCACCAGAAGGGAATACTACAGAGCACCGCGACCACCAGGGGAGGCCATGGCGCTAGCGTCGTCCGCACACGTCGACACGTTCTGCCGAGACAACCTGCCCCCGGAGAACTCGTGGCCGCGGTTCTCGTTCGACCTGCCGGAGCTGCGCTACCCCGATCGGCTCAACTGTGCCGCCGTGCTGGTCGATGACACAGCCGCCCGCCTCGGCCCCGACCGGCTGGCACTGCTGTCGCCGGTAGGCGAGCGGTGGACCTATGGCGATCTGCAGCGCGCCTCGAACCAGGTTGCCGGGGTCCTTGCCGACGAGCTCGGGGTCGTCCCCGGCAACCGGGTGCTGCTCCGCGGTCCGAACAACCCCTGGCTGGTGGCCTGCTGGGTTGGGGCCCTCAAGGCTGGGGCGGTCGTCGTCACCACGATGGCGCTGCTGCGCCCGCGCGAGCTGAGCACGGTGCACGAGATCGCCCGGATCGACGTCGCGCTCTGCGATCACCGCTTTCTCGACGACCTACGTGCAGCTGACCTCGGACCGGCACCGATCATCGCGTACGGCGGCGCCGAAGCCGAGGACCTGACAGCGCGGGCGTCGGCGTACGACGGGTCCTTCACCCCGGTCGCGACCGCTGCGGACGACGTCGCCCTGCTCGCCTTCACGTCGGGCACGACGGGTCGACCGAAAGCGACGATGCACTTCCACCGAGACGTGCTCGCCAACGCCGACACGTTCTCGCGGCATGTGCTCAAGCCGAAGGCTGATGACGTGTTCACCGGCACACCGCCCTTTGCGTTCACCTTCGGGCTGGGCGCGCTGGTCGTCTTCCCGTTGCACGCCGGGGCTGCCAGTCTGCTGATCGAGAAGGCGACCCCCGACGAGCTTGCCGACCACATCGCGGCCCACGACGTCACGGTCTGCTTCACCGCACCCACGGCGTACAAGGCGATGCTTGCGTCCGGAGGGCTCGAACGGCTGGCCACGCTGCGGCGCTGCGTTTCGGCCGGCGAGCACCTGCCGCAGGCGACCTGGCAGGCGTTCGCAGATGCGACCGGTGTCCGGATCATCGACGGCATCGGTTCCACCGAGATGCTTCACATCTTCATCTCCGCCGCCGACGACGACATCCGCCCCGGTTCGACGGGGGTCGCCGTTCCGGGCTACGAGGCGTGCGTGCTCGACGACGCCGGTCATCCGCTGCTGGCCGGCGAGCTCGGACGGCTGGCGGTTCGTGGGCCGACCGGCTGCCGCTACCTCGCCGACGACCGGCAGGCGGTCTACGTGCAGGACGGCTGGAACATCACTGGCGACACGTTCGTGCAGGACACCGACGGCTACTTCTGGTACCAGGCGCGCAGCGACGACATGATCGTCTCGTCGGGCTACAACATCGCCGGCCCGGAGGTCGAGGAGGCGGTGCTTCGGCATCCCGACGTCGTGGAGTGCGCCGTGGTCGGTCTGCCGGACGCGAACCGCGGCCAGCTCGTCACGGCGTACGTCGTGCTGCGGGACGGTGTGGTGGGGGACGCAGACTTCGCCAAGGTGCTGCAGGACTTCACGAAAGTCGAGATCGCGCCGTACAAGTATCCGCGCGTCATCGAGTTCGTCGAGGCGCTCCCACGCACCAGCACCGGCAAGCTGCAGCGGTTCCGCCTCCGCGACCCCTCTGCTGCGGCCGACTGAGCGGGCGCGCGTCAGCGGTAGAGGTCGCGGGCGATGATCGAGCGCTGCACCTCGGTAGCACCCTCGTAGATGCGCGGCGCCCGCACCTCGCGGTAGAGGTGCTCGAGCAGGTGCCCACGTTGCAGGGCCTTCGCGCCGTGCAGCTGGATCGCGGCGTCGACGACGTACTGGGCGGTCTCAGTCGCGAGCAGCTTGGCCATCGCGGAGCTGCTCGAGATGCCGGGCCTGCCCTCGTCGTACGCGGCCCCGGCGCGGTAGACCATCAAGCGGGCGGCCTGCGTGCGGGTCGCCATCTCGGCCAACGTGTGTCCCACCGACTGCATCGCCCGCAACGGGGCACCGAACGCCTCGCGCTCCCCGGCGTGCGTGATGGCTGCCTCCAGGGCGGCCTGCGCCATCCCGACCGCGAACGCGCCGACGCTGGGGCGGAACAGGTCGAGGGTGCGCATCGCCACCGCATAGCCGCGGTCGACCTCTCCGAGAAGCTCGCCGGGGTCCACGCGGACGTCGTCGAAGACCAGCCGGCCGATCGGGTGCGGCGACAGCATGTCGAGATGGTCGCCGGACAGTCCCGCCCGGTCGCCGGGTACGACGAACGCGGAGATCCCCTTGCTGCCGCCGCCTTCGGTGGTGCGCGCGAACACCGAGTAGAAGTCGGCTTCGGGTGCGTTGGAGATCCACGTCTTCTCGCCGAACAGTCGCCAGCCCGCACCGTCTTTGCGTGCCGCCAACGACAGCGCCGCGGCGTCGGAGCCCGCGCCGGGTTCGGACAGCGCGAAGCCGGCAACCGCGTCTCCTGCCGCAACGGCAGGCACCCAACGCGCCACCTGTTCGTCAGCCCCCGACTGCAGCACGGGGTAGGTGCCGAGCCCCTGCAGCGCCAGCGCCGTCTCGGCCTCCGTCGACCCGGTCGCAAGGGCTTCGCGGAGCAGGCACAGGTCGAGCGCCGCGGCTTGGCGCGACGCGGAGCCGGCGGCAGGGAACACCCTCGAAAGCAGACCGAGCTCACCCAGCTGCTTGACCAGCTCCCGATTGACGCGGCCAGGGCTGCCACGCTCGGCGGTGGGTGCCAGCACGTCGAGTGCCAACCGACTTACGTCCGTGACGAGCTCATGCTGATAAGGCGTGAGGTCAAAGGCCGCCACGCTCAGCGCCCCTTCCACTTCGGCGACCGCTTGCCGGTAAAGGCGGCGTGGAACTCCTGGTAGTCGTCGCCCTTCATCAACAGCGCCTGGGTGACCGCTTCCAGCTCGACGGCGCCGCTCAGGCTCAGGTCGAGCTCGCGGGTGAGCAGCGACTTCGTCTGCGAGTACGCCTGCCACGGCCCGTCGGCAAGACGCCGGGCGAGAGCGGCGGCGGTCGCGTCGACCGCGTCGTCGTCGACCAGGTCGCTGACGAGTCCCCACTGGTCGGCCTTGGCGGCTGACAGTGAGTCGCCGAGCAGCAGCAGCTGGGTGGCGCGGCCGAGGCCGACGAGCCGCGGGAGCAGGTAGGCGGCGCCCATGTCGGCGCCGGCCAGTCCGACCTTGGTGAACAAGAAGGCAAAGCTGGCTGAGCGCGCCATCACCCTGAAGTCACTGGCAAGCGCGAGCACCGATCCGGCACCGGCCGCCGTTCCGTTGATCGCCGCGATGATCGGCGCAGGTGACTCACGCATCGCGCGCACGACCTCGCCGGTCATCCTGGTGAACGACAACAGCTCGTCCGGCCGCATCTCGAGTGTGGCGCCGATGATCTGGTGCACGTCGCCACCGGAGCAGAACGCCCTGCCCTCCCCACGGAGCACTACTACGCGGGTGTCGTCTCGGTGCGGCAGCTCAGCCAGGAAGTCACGCAGGTCGGCGTAGGCCTCGAACGTCAAGGCGTTCAGCTTCTCGGGCCGCGCAAACGTGATCGTCGCGACGCCCGCGTCGTGGCGCAGGTCGAAGTGCTCCCACTCGCCGGTGAACGGCGCTGATCCGCGAAACGGGCTCATCGGGCCTCCTCGGTCGGGCGACCGAACGGTGGTCGGCAACCACAGCGTAGGGCGTCGGCAGCGTTCACCACAGTATTGCGTCCTGTTGACGATCGTCAGCAGTACGACATATCGTGGGGGTCCTCATCGGAGACACAGAAGGCGGAGCGACGTGCGCATCGCGGTGGTCGGAGCAGGCCCGGGTGGGTTGTACTTCGCCGCGCTGGTCAAGCAGCTCGGCCCTGAGCACGAGCTCACGGTCTGGGAACGCAACGCAGCCGATGACACCTTCGGGTTCGGCGTCGTCTTCTCCGACGAGACGCTGGGCGGCATCGAGCACGCCGACCCGGCGATTCATGCCGCCATGCAGGCGGACTTCGCCCGCTGGGACGACATCGACGTGCACGTGGCCGGGGAGGTGATCACCAGCGGTGGGCACGGCTTCGCCGCGATGAGCCGGCGCCGGCTGCTGGAGATCCTGCAGCAGCGCTGCGCCGAGCTCGGGGTGCAGATGCACTTCTTGACGGAGGCCCCGCCCGCCCCCGAGCTGGCGGCCGCGTTCGACCTGGTCGTCGCGAGCGACGGCGTCAACTCGCGGGTGCGCTCGACGTACGCCGCCTCCTTCCGCCCGAGCGTCGAGGCGCGCCGCTGCCGCTACATGTGGCTCGGCACGGACCTCGTCTTCGACGCGTTCAAGTTCTACGTCGCGCAGACGCCCTACGGCGTCATACAGATCCACGGCTACCCCTATGACGCCCACGGCAGCACGTTCATCGTGGAGATGCATGACGACGTGTGGGAGGCGGCCGGCTTCGCCGAGCTCGCTGAACAGGCCCGTGACCTGCCGCCAGGGGAGTCGGACGAGCCTTCGATTGGCCGCGTGCGCAAGCTGTTCGCCGACGTGCTCGGCGGCCACGCGGTGATGGCGAACAACTCGCGCTGGACCAGCTTCGGCACCGTCCGCAACGAGAGCTGGTGCCACGACAACGTGGTGCTCCTCGGCGACGCGGCACACACCGCACACTTCTCGATCGGCTCCGGCACGAAGCTCGCGATGGAGGACGCCCTGGCGCTGGCCGCCTGTCTGCACGGAAGGGACGGGCTGGCAGCTGCGTTGGCGGCGTACGAGGAGGAGCGCCGACCAGTCGTCCTCTCGACGCAGCGCGCGGCGCAGGCGAGCCTCGAGTGGTTCGAGAACCTCGGTCAGTACGTCGACCAGGAGCCGATGCAGTTCGCGTTCAACATCATGACGCGCAGCCGCCGGGTCACCTACGACAACCTGCGCGTCCGTGACCACGCCTTCGTGGAGCGCGTCGACGCGTGGTTCGCCGACCATGAGAAGCGCACGGGTGGAGGTGACGGCGACGTCCGACCGCCGATGTTCCAGCCGTTCCGGCTGCGTGACGTCGAGCTGGCGAACCGGGTGGTGGTGTCGGCGATGGACATGTACATGGCCACGGACGGTGTCGCAGGGGACTTCCACTTCACCCACCTGACCGGCAAGGCGCTCGGCGGAGCCGGCCTGGTGATGACCGAGATGACGTGCGTGTCGCCGGAGGGCCGGATCACGCCCGCCTGTTGCGGCTTGTACGACGACGAGCATGTCGCCGCGTTCCGGCGCATCACCGACTTCGCGCACGCGCACACGGCGGCGAAGGTCGGCGTCCAGCTCGGCCACTCCGGGCGCAAGGGCTCGACCAAGCGGATGTGGGAGGGCATGGACCAGCCGCTGCCCGACGGCAACTGGGAGGTGGTCGGCCCCTCACCGCTGGCGTACCACCCCGGCGTCAGCCAGGTGCCACGGATGTTGACGGTGTCGGAGCTGGCTGACATCCGACGGCAGTTCGTGGATGCCGCCCAGCGCGCGGTGGCGGCAGGCTTCGACCTCCTCGAGCTGCACTGCGCCCATGGCTATCTGCTGTCGAGCTTCTTGTCGCCGTTGACCAACCACCGGGCCGATGCTTACGGCGGCAGCCTGGAGAACCGGCTGCGCTACCCGCTCGAGGTGTTCGACGCCGTGCGGGAGGTGTGGCCTGCCGCGTTGCCGATGACGGTGCGGATCTCGGCGACAGACTGGGTCGAGGGAGGTGTCGACGTCGACGAGGCGGTAGAGATCGCGCGCGCGTTTGCCGCGGCTGGAGCTGACGCGATCGACGTTTCGACAGGGCAGGTGACACCCGACGAGCAGCCGCAGTACGGGCGGTCCTTCCAGACCCCGTACTCCGACGCCATCCGCAACCGCGTCGGCGTGCCGACCATTGCCGTCGGTGCCATCTCGTCGTACGACGACGTCAACTCGATCATCGTGGCCGGCCGGGGCGACCTCTGTGCGCTCGGACGCGTGCACCTCAACGACCCGAACTGGACGCTGCACGCGGCGCTCGACCAGGACTACCAGGGGCCAGGAGTCAGCTGGCCGGCACCGTGGCTGCCGGGTCGCCGACAACCGCAGACCGGACGTACCGACGGGCCGAAGCCACGGTTGCAGCTCGTCCGCGAGTGCGATCTCGGTGTGCGCCACCGCCGGTGGCGTCCCTGACAGACATGTCTGGTCGGTCAGGTTGACCAGCGGGCGCGCTCGTACTGGGGTGGCCAGCGGACCTCCGCGCCGAGCTCATGGGCCGCCCGCAGCGGCCAGTGCGGCTCGCGCAGCAGGGCGCGCGCCAGCAGGACGACGTCGGCGTCGCCGTCGGCCACGATGTGTTCGGCCTGGGCCGGGTCGGTGATCATCCCTACCGCGCCCGACGAGACGCCGGCCTCGTGGCGGACCCGGGACGCGAAGGGGACCTGGTAGCCAGGTCCGGTCGGGACCGGCGCACCAGGCACCACACCGCCGGTGGAGCAGTCGATCAGGTCGACACCGTGCTCGCCGAGATGCTTGGCGAGCGACACGGTGTCGTCGCCGTCCCAGCCACCCTCCACCCAGTCGGTCGCCGAAAGTCGCACCAGCAGAGGAGCGTGGTCGGGCCATACCTCGCGGACGGCATCCACGACCTCGAGCAGCAGCCGGATGCGGTTGTCGAAGCCACCGCCGTAGCCGTCAGCGCGCTTGTTGGACAGCGGCGACAAGAAGGTGTGCAGCAGGTAACCGTGCGCGGCATGGATCTCGACGACCTCGAAGCCGGCGTCGAGCGCGCGCCGAGCCGCGTCCCGAAATGCCGCCACGAGATCGGCGATGCCGTCCAGGCTGAGCGCGGTCGGTGCTGGGAGGCCGGCAAACGGCTCTGCCGAGGCGGCCACAGTCTGCTTCCAGCCGCCGTCGGACGGCGCGACGTAGCCTCCGCCGGTCCACGGCGGCGCCGTCGAGGCCTTGCGGCCGGCATGCGCGAGCTGGATCCCGGGGACACTGTCCTGGGAGCGGATGAAGCGGGTGATCCGCTCCCAGGCGCTGATCTGGTCGTCGTTCCAGATGCCGGTGTCCGCGGGGGAGATGCGGCCGTCCGCGGATACTGCTGTCGCTTCGGTGAGCACCAGACCAGCACCACCACGGGCGAGCGAGCCGAGGTGCACGAGATGCCAGTCCTGAGGAACCCCTCCGACGGCGGAGTACTCGCACATCGGTGAAACCCACGCGCGGTTGGCGAACGTCGTACCGCGAAGCGCAAGAGGGGAGAACAGACGGCTTGATGGCGGCGTCGTCATGCCCTTACTTTGCGTGTCCACGACACGCACGAGTGTGGGCAGCGATGGCGCCCGACGCCGTAAGGCATTAAGTTGACGATTCAGCCATCTCGCCGCTGCGTCGGCGGACTGGCTGAACCTGGGCGCCGCACCTGCTGGAGGTCATCGTGTCGATGTTGTCCGTTCTCGATCGCAAGCACACCGTCGCGGCCACCGGCTACAACAGGTGGCTCATCCCTCCGGCGGCGCTGGCAGTGCACCTGTGCATCGGGCAGGTCTACGCGACGAGCGTCTACAAGACGTCGCTCGTCAACCACTTTGACGCCAGCCTGACCGCGATCGGCATCGTCTTCTCGATCGCGATCGTCATGCTCGGACTCTCCGCGGCTGTCGCCGGTACCTGGGTGGAGCGCAACGGGCCGCGCAAGGCGATGTTCGTGTCGGCGTGCTTCTGGGCGGCCGGCTTCCTCGTCGGAGCGCTCGGGATCGCCACCACGCAGCTGTGGCTGCTCTATCTCGGGTACGGCTTCCTCGGGGGCATCGGTCTCGGCATCGGGTACATCTCGCCGGTGTCCACGCTGATCAAGTGGTTTCCCGACCGTCCCGGGCTGGCGACCGGGCTCGCGATCATGGGCTTCGGCGGTGGAGCATTGGTGGCAAGCCCGCTGTCTCGGCAGCTGTTGTCGACGTACGACTCCAGCTATGACTCCGCCAACCCGGAGTCGGTGGCGAGCGGGCATGCGCTGGTGCTGCTCTTCGTAACTTTGGGGATCGTCTACTTCCTCATCATGATGTTCGGTGTCGCGAACGTGCGGGTGCCACCGGTCGGCTGGCAGCCGGAAGGCTTCGACCCCAGCACGGTCAAGCAGAAGTCCCTGGTGACGACCGCAAACGTCTCGGCAGCGAATGCCATCAAGACCCCGCAGTTCTGGTTTCTCTGGACCGTGCTGTTCTGCAACGTGACCGCAGGTATCGGGATCCTCGAGCAGGCCAGCCCGATGATCCAAGACTTCTTCCGTGACAACGGGACGTCGAGCGTCTCCGTGGCGGCAGCGGGCGGCTTCGTCGGCGTGCTCTCGCTGTTCAACATGGGCGGGCGTTTCGTCTGGTCCTCGACGTCGGACATCGTGGGGCGCAAGCCCATCTACATGATCTATCTCGGCGTCGGGATGGTCATGTACGTGCTGCTCGCGCTGGCAGGTAGCACGACGACGGCGTTGTTCGTGCTGTTCGCCGTCATCATCATCTCCTTCTACGGAGGCGGTTTCGCCACGGTCCCGGCGTACCTGCGCGACCTGTTCGGCGTGTTCCAGGTCGGTGCCATCCACGGTCGGCTTCTCACTGCGTGGGCGGCGGCGGGCGTCGTTGGCCCGCTGATCATCAACGGCTTCCTGGACGCACAGGGCGAGCCGGGCTCATTGACCGCCGATGCCTATCGCCCGGCGTTGTTCACGATGGTGGGTGTTCTCGCGGTCGGCTTCGTCGCCAACCTGCTCATCCGTCCCGTCGCTGAACGCTTCCACGAGTCGGCCGACGCCGCGACCAAGGACCCGGTCGCAAGTGCTGTCGACGACCAGCATTCGGACGGGAGCAGCACGAACGCCCTGCCGAGCACAGCCCGGGTCGTTGTCTCATGGCTACTGATCGTCGTGCTGCTCGGGTACGGCATCTACGAGACCGCGATCACGGCGGCGAAGCTCGTCGGCTGACTAACTCGCCGCCCGGGGCGCCGCATACGATAGGGCGGCACCTCGCCGGCGTGGCGCAACTGGCAGCGCACTTCACTTGTAATGAAGGGGTTAGGGGTTCGAGTCCCCTCGCCGGCTCTCGCCGTTCGTCCTGCTCCGGTCCCTTGCTGCCGGCCGTCTCGTACGCCACCATGCACACGCAGATCTCCTCGCCGGCGCCGGCTGTGATGCAACCCACGGCGGCAGCGGGGTTGTTCACGCCCCGTTCGAGGTTGTGCAACATGGATGAAACAAGCGTGCCTCACGGTAGAGGCTTCAGAGCAAGAACCGTTGATATGAGGGACATCGCAATGCTTCCCCTTCCCCCCATCCGCATCAGTCGCCGGCGTTCGCTTCGCGACTGGATCAGGCGGATCGACTCCTACACGCTGTGGGCGTTCAATCCGCAACCGCCGCTGGCCCGTCGTCGGTCTGCCTCCGACGACACGGAGACCCGCTGATCTTCAGCAGGTGAAAGCATTACTGGGCCGCCGGGTTACGCGCCCGTCACTGCTTTAGTCGGCAGAGCCCCCGTCGCAGTCGCGCTCCTCGGCAGCCTGCTCGCGATCGTGGGCAGCGTCGGCTCGGTCATGAGCTGCTGCTTCGCGGTCCTCGAGGGCAGCTGCGCGCTCCCGTGCGTGCGGGCCGATGTCGGAGAGCCGGGACCGGTCCTGCTTCGACTCGACCCGGTTGCCCTTGGACTGCCGGCGATCCTCTTGCGACCGCGACCGATCATGGCGAGAGGCAGCGCTCTCGTTTGACCATGCACGAAGAGGTCAAGGTGTGCCGCCATGTCGCGGTGATCGGCGTCGACGTCGCGGCCGTCGGCACTGACGTCGCGCCCGTCGGCCTCGGAGACGAGGTCTTCGACGCCGCCGTCACGGTCGCTGTACGCCGATCGCGCGCTGCGGCCATCCGGTCGCGGGCGTCAGCGACCTGATCGCGCCTCTGAGCTGCCGCGTCGCGGCCGTTTGCCTCTGATGCATTCCTTCGTCATGAAACCCCCTCCAGCCCCGAACCGCGTGGACGCTAGGCCAGAATTCTCGCGGCCGAACCGGCCGGGCCCGCAAGGTTTTGTTAATGCTGCATGTAGCTCTGCGCTACGCGAGCGCGGCGGCGCTGCCCGACGGCAGTACGCGCTTCTGCTTCGGGGCGTCACCAGCAGACGGCGCGCACGACCTGCGTACCGTTGTCGTCGGTTGATGCCTTATGCCACCGAAACCGGCGCCGACCCGTCTGGTATGTCAACAAGGCAGATGCACTGTTCGCATAGCAGATTTGCCATGTGAACAGACCAACTGGCTTGTTGACATAGCAAACGCGCCACCGGAACGGCGCAGCTCGCCTAGGGCTCGCGCTGGCGTATGCGTCACGTGGCCCTTGGGAAAAAGGGCCGGCGTGTTGATTGCCGCCGCTACCCAGACATAGGCGACCCCGACGCCGCTTGCTCGACACCGGGGTCTGGCGCCGACTACCCCCGGGGAGCGGGCCGGCCACCTTGTTGTCCCGTGCCCTCAGGGCGAGCGTCCAAACCCGCGTAGGGTGACCCGCACCAGAGTGGTCGGCGGTCTGGCCAGCGCCAACACCGGTGCAGGCGGCCTATTCGTCGACGATGTGGACTGCGGCTTCCTCGGCCGACGCCCCAGCGCCGTCGATGCCGACATCGTCGCCGATCAGGTCCTTCTCGTCGTCGATCCCGATCCCCTCGTCGGGGTCGACGAGACGACCGGCACGGGAGTCGCCCACTTCTCCGTCGTCGAGGAAGTCGTCTTCCGCAGGTACGTCGAGGGCGGCCTCGCCGTCGTCCGCGCCGTAGACGACGCTCTCTTCCGGGACTTCCTGCCGCAGGCGCTCCTCGAAGGTCTCACCTTCACGCATCTCCTCGGCGGTGTTGCCGAAACGTTCAGCTGACGAGTACCGCTCGGGCGGCGAGTAGCCCTCGTCGAGCGCGTCGTCGAGGCCGCGGTCGACCAACGTGTCGCCCTCTTGCCCTTGACTCAACTGTTCCTCGACGTCGGGGACGTCCGACTGAGCCGCGTCGTCGATCATGTCGTCCGACTCATGGGTGAACTCGGTCATGACTTCCGCCCGTCAATCACAGGGAATTGGCCCCCTGGCGGCGCGGTCCACAGGGAACCTGCTCCGCGCCGCTCAGAGGTATGAAGGACATACCCGCTCGGCGAACATCCATGCGCACAGCGTATGCCGGCGAGGCGCTATTCGATCGCCCAGTCCACCGGATCGGCGCCGCGCTCGGCGAGCATGGCGTTCGCGCGGCTGAACGGGCGGGAACCGAAGAACCCGCGCTGGGCGGACAGCGGGGAGGGGTGAGCGCTCGTGACGACAGGTAGGGCGCCGAGGGCGGGGCGTACGGATTGCGCATCACGCCCCCAGAGGATGGCCACCAGCGGCGTCCCCCGTTGCACGAGCGCCTTGATGGCGACGTCGGTGACCGATTCCCAGCCCTTTCCGCGGTGTGACGCCGGACGACCGGGCTGCACGGTCAGCACGCGGTTGAGCAGCAAGACTCCATGGTCGGCCCACGCCGAGAGGTCTCCGTGCGGAGGGGCAGGGACGCCGATGTCGTCCTGCAGCTCGCGGTAGATGTTGAGCAGGCTCTTCGGCAGGGGGCGCACAGCGCGGTCAACCGAGAACGACAGCCCGACCGGATGCCCCGGCGTGGGGTAGGGGTCTTGGCCCAGTACCAGCACCTTGACCTCGGCGAGTGGACGGGTGAACGCGCGCAGCACGGCGTGGCCCGCCGGCAGGTAGCCGCGTCCGGCGGCCGTCTCGGCGCGCAAGAAGTCACCGAGGTCGGCGATCTGCCGGCGTACAGGTGTCAGTGCAGCCGCCCAGTCCGGGGTAACGAGCTCTTCCAGCGGCCGCGGGGTCACGGGACGACTCTGCCAAATGCATCAGCTTGTGGATAAACCTGGGGGTGGCAGGGACCCGTCCGGCGTGTTCGAGCGAACACGCCGGACGTCGCCAAGATGCGAGAAATGAAGTCGCAGCACCTCTTGCGCAGCCCGGCAGCGGCGGGATAGAACTCTCCTACGAGCTCGGCTTGCCGAGTTCGGGACAGGCCGGAAGATCAGGTTTCGTCCGGTGGATTTCGATCCACTGGCGTCGTACGGGGAAACCCGTACGGGCCGCTCGATGACGCCGAGCGGGGTGACCTGGTGGGGAAGGCATGTCGTTTCGGTGGCGTCGTCACCGAGGCACCCGGAGGCTCCGCAAACTCATACTTTGCGGAGCCTCCACCTATGTCCGGAGCCCAACCTGGCCCGATTGTCAGGCAGACCGCATGCGGTCGCCGGCCAGGTCGCTGAGGAATGTGCTCGCCCAGGAGTCGATGTCGTTCTCGCGCACCTGCTTGCGCATCGCTCGCATCCGCCGGCTGAGGTCACGGGGATCAGCCTGCATCGCCGCGAGCATCGACTCGCGCATGCCGTTGATGTCATGAGGGTTGACCAGGAACGCCTGTTTGAGCTCGTCGGCGGCGCCTGCGAACTCCGACAGCACCAGGGCCCCGTCGTTGTCGTACCGACACGTGACGTACTCCTTCGCCACCAGGTTCATCCCGTCGGCGAACGGCGTGACAACCATGACGTCGGCCGCCCGAAAGAGGGCCGCCATCTCCTCGCGCGGGTACGACGAGTGCAGGTAGTGGATCGGTTGGCGACCGATGCGGCCGAGGTCACCGTTGATGCGGCCGACCCAGCGCTCGATGTCGTGCCGTACCTCGATGTACTGCTGCACACGCTCCCGACTGGGAGACGCCACCTGCACGAAGACCGCGTCGTCGACGTCGATCAACCCGTCGACGATCAGCTCGCCGAACGCACGCAGGCGCTGCCGGATGCCCTTCGTGTAGTCGAGCCGGTCGACGCCGAGGAAAATCATGCGGTCGCCGCCGAGCTCCGCCCGAATCTCGTCTGCGCGCTCCCGCACGCCCGGCGTACGAGCGAGCTTCTCGAGCGAGGCGAAGTCGATGGAGATCGGGTAGGACTGCGCGGTCACCTCGCGGCCGTTGTCGAGGATGATCCGGGCCTGGTGGTTCTTGTGTCCGAGGCGTAGGCGGACGAGACGGGCGAAGTTGGCAGCGCCGCCGGGTCGCTGGAACCCGACCAGGTCGGCCCCCAGCAACCCTTCGAGGATCTGGTTCCGCCACGGCAGCTGCTTGAAGAGCTCGGTGGGTGGGAAGGGGATGTGCAGGAAGAACCCGATGCGTACGTCGGGACGCAGCTGGCGCAACATGGCCGGCACCAGCTGCAGCTGGTAGTCGTGCACCCAGACCACCGCGTCGGGTGCCGCGCTCTGTGCGGCGGCCTCCGCAAAGCGCTGATTGACCTCAACGTAGGCGTCCCACCACTCGCGGTGGAACGCCGGCTTGGCGACCACGTCGTGGTACAGCGGCCAGAGGGTGCCGTTCGACATCCCCTCGTAGTAGCTCTCGATCTCGTCGCTGGACAGCTCGATCGGCAGCAGCTTGAGACCCTCGACCTCGAACTGCGCGTAGTCGTCAAGGGCAGAGCCCGGCCAGCCGATCCAGACTCCGTTGTGCTGACGGAGCACGGGCTCCAGCGCCGTGACCAACCCGCCGGGCGACGCCCGCCACTGTGCCCCGTCGTCCCCCGAGACCCGGTCCACAGGCAGCCGGTTGGCGACGACGACGAACGACGACTTCGAAGTCTCGACCACGGTGCAACCCTACGGGCTAGCGGGCCTGGTCACCGGGGAGGGTCGAGCCGATCTGCGCCCTGATGGTGTCCATGATCCGCATCAGGGCAACGGTTTCGTCCAACGGCACCAACGGCGACTCCGTACGACCGTCGCGAAGACACTGATGGACCTCCTCCACCTCGTGGATGTAGCCGAGGCCGCGGATCGTGTCCGAGTGCGTCGAGCGTCCGGCGTCGGTGGTCACGGTGAACTCACGCGCCTCGTGGAACCGTGGCGCGAGCTCAATCTGTCCGGCGCTGCCCTGGACGGTCGCGGTGCACGGCAGGTCCTCGAGCATGCTGCAGGCGATCCTCGCCTCACGTCCGTCGTCGTACGACAGCACGCTCTCGCAGGCGAGGTCGATGCCTCGCTCGGACAGCTGACCCGAAGAGCTGATCTGCGTGGGAGCACCGAGCAGCATCCAGGCGAATGTCAGCGGGTAGATGCCGATGTCGAGCAGCGAGCTCGCGCCGAGGGCCGGGTCGAACAGACGGTGGTCAGGCGGCTTGTCTGCGACGAACCCGAAGGTCGCGTCGATCTGACGTACCTCGCCGATCGCGCCCCCGTCGATCATGGCCTGGAGGGCACGGATGTTGGGGTTGCAGCGCATCCACATCGCCTCCATGAAGAACACCCCTGCAGCCCGAGCCGCGGTGACCATGGCCTCGGCGTCGTAGCCGTTGAGCGCCAGCGCCTTCTCACACAGCACGGCCTTGCCACCGGCGATGCACAGCTCGGCATTGTCGCGATGCAGTCCGTGCGGGGTGGCGATGTAGACGACATCTACGTCGGGGTCCGCGGCAACCTCGGCATAGCTCCCGTAGGCGCGGCGGGCGCCGTACTGGGCACCGAACGCCTCGGCACTTTCCAGCTGTCGAGAGCCGACCGCCGCCAGCTCAGCATCGGGTACGAGGGCGAGGTCGGAGGCGAACGTGTGCGCGATCGAGCCCGTCGCGATGATTCCCCAGCGAATCGGTGTCATGCGGCACAGTGTGCCGCTTCGCCGCGCCGACGTAGGCAAATGACAACGGTGTGGTTTGTCGCCTACGATGAGCGCGACAGGCGGGCCGAGCCGCGGAGCCCGCCGCCAGAGTGCCACCAGGAGCCAACCGGATGGACGCCGCGAACGTCGCCACCTCGGGGGAGGCTGCCCGCGCGGGCGCAGAACTGTCCGAACGTGACCAGCAGATCCTGGCCTTCGAGCGGCTGTGGTGGAAGTACGCCGGCGCGAAGGAGTCGGCGGTTCGCGAGCAGTTCGCGATGTCGGCCACCCGTTACTACCAGGTGCTCAACGCCCTCATCGACCGCCCCGAGGCGTTGGCGTTCGACCCGTTGCTCGTGAAGCGGCTGCGCCGGCTGCGATCGGCCAGGCAGCGCCAGCGCTCCGCTCGTCGGCTCGGCATCGAGATCTAGCAGGCTCCGATGGCACTTCCCTCTGCGGTGACTCTCGGCAGCCTGGCCTTCGTCGTCGTGGCCGGAGTCGGCTTCGTCGCGGTGACGTCGAGCGCCGCCGAGGACGACAGCGCACGGCACACCCCGGGGGAGGCCGCACCCTCGACCACGACGCCGCCCAGCAAGGCGCCGGCCCACCACAAGCCGTCAACCGAGCCCGATGACGGCCGCAAGCCTCGTCACCGGCCGAAGCCGGACAATGCCGTCCCGAAAGTGTTCGTCGAGGTCTACAACAACTCCGGTATCACCGGCCTCGCCGCCGACAAGGCGTCGTTCCTCGAGGGCGCGGGATGGAGCGTCTCGGCGACCGACAACTGGTACGGCGACATCCCCTCGACGACCGTCTACTACCCGGCACGGCTCAAGCCGCAGGCAACCAGGCTGGCCAAGGCGCTCGGTGTCGCCCGGCTTCGGCCGGCGGTGTCGCCCATGCAGTTCGACCGCCTCACCGTCATCTTCACCGCCGGCTGACCGGGCCGCGGCGAGCAGCGACCTGGCGCCGACGTACTGCCTCGACGCCTGACGCCCGTGGCGACCTCCCCGTCGAGCCTGGTTGACTGACCGCGTGGCCATCGCAGCGACGACCGAGGCGGGGCGCGACGGGATCGCTGCCCTGTTGGACCGGCCTGCTCAGACGCTGGCCGCGTTCGACTACGACGGCACCTTGGCACCGATCGTCGCCGATCCGGCACAGGCGTATCCGCACCCAAGAATGGTCTCGGCGCTAGCCTCGCTGTCGCGCCATCTCGGGCTGGTCGCGATCATCACTGGTCGGCCCGCGGGCGTGGCAGTCGAGCTCGCCGGGCTCGCCGGCGCTCCGGGGCTGGACCGGCTCGTGGTGCTCGGCCACTACGGCATGGAGCGGTGGGACGCCGCACGAGGGAAGGTCGAGACGGTTGCGCCTCCCGCGGGCCTTCAGGCCGTTCGGGGCGCGCTGCCCCCGCTGCTGACCTCGTTGGGGGCCGGTCGAGCAGACATCGAGGACAAGGGCCTGTCGGTGGCCGTGCACGTACGCCGACTTGACGACCCGGCACGCATGTTCGCGGCGGTGAGAGAACCGCTGCGAGAGCTGGCCGAGGAGCACGACCTGGTGGCGGAGCCCGGGCGGATGGTGGTGGAGCTCCGGCCGCGTGGCATGGACAAGGGCGTCGCGCTGCGGGAGCTCGTCACCGAAGCGAGAGCCACCGTGGTGACCTTCACCGGTGACGACCTCGGTGACCTGACAGCGTTCGCCGAGATCGAACGGCTGCGGGCGGACGGGTTCGACGGAGTACGCATCTGTTCGGGTTCCGACGAGGTCACCGCGCTCAGGCAGCAGGCAGACCTGGTCGTGAATGGTCCTGAGGGTGTCACCCGGTGGATCGAGGACCTGGTCAGCCAGCTCGACGCGCGTCGCTCCTCCAGCTGACCTGTGCTCGCGCCGCACGAGGCGCGTCTCACATCACGGGCGGTCATCCCTCGGAGTGAGATGGGGGCGGTACGGTGGTGCGGACTCATCGAGAGGGGCAGAGGGAACGGCCCGTTGAAGCCCCGGCAACCGCCAGTGGAGTTCGTGACAATCACGAGGCCTGCACTGACACGGTGCCAAATCCGTCTCGTGGCGAGAGTCGTCGCGGGAAAGATGAGAAGGAGGCCTCGTGAGCACCACCCTCGCATCCCACCCCCCAACGCAGACCGGTTCCTTCGGTCATGCCCGCTCCTTGGTCTGCCGGGCGTGCGGCGCCGAGCAGCGGCTCGGAGCCTTCTACGCCTGTCTCGAGTGCTTCGGTCCGCTGGAGGTAGCCTACGACTTCCCGGCGATCACCCGCGACAGCATCGAGAGCGGCCCACCGAACATCTGGCGCTACCGGCAGCTGCTTCCGGTGCGGGCCGACATCGCCACGATCCCCAACACCGAGCCTGGCTTCACCCGGCTGATCAAGGCCGACAACCTTGCGCGCGAGCTCGGCATCACGACGTTATGGGTGAAGGACGACTCCGGCAACCCGACTCACTCGTTCAAGGACAGAGTCGTCGCGGTCGCGCTGGCCGCTGCGCGTGAGCTCGGGCTCAAGGTTCTCGCCTGCCCCTCGACGGGCAACCTCGCCAACGCCGTCGCGGCCGCAGCGGCCCGCGCCGGGATCACGAGTGTCGTGCTCATCCCCCACGACCTCGAGCCGGCCAAGGTGCTGACGACGGCGGTCTACGGTGGCACCCTGATCGCCGTTCGCGGCAGCTATGACGACGTCAACCGCCTCGCCTCGGAGATCGCCGCCGAGGAGGACGACTGGGCGTTCGTCAACGTCAACGTCCGCCCCTACTACTCCGAGGGCTCGAAGACGCTCGGCTTCGAGATCGCGGAGCAGCTCGGCTGGCGGCTACCGCAACAGGTCGTCATCCCCGTCGCCTCAGGGTCGCAGCTCACGAAGGTCGACAAAGGGCTCACCGAGCTCGGCCGGCTCGGCCTCGTCGCGCCGACGCCGTACCGGATCTTTGGCGCGCAGGCAGACGGTTGTAGCCCGGTGGCGCAGGCGTTCCGTGCGGGCCACGACGTGGTGCGGCCGGTTCGCCCGGACACCATCGCCAAGTCGCTCGCGATCGGCAACCCGGCCGATGGGCCGTACGTTCTCGACACCGTCCGGCGTACCGGCGGGGTCGTGGAGTCGGTGACCGACGCGGAGATCCGTGACGGCATCGCGCTGCTCGCGCGCACCGAAGGAGTGTTCGCGGAGACCGCGGGCGGGGTCACCGTTGCGACGCTCAAGAAGCTGGTGGAGACCGGCCAGCTCGACCCTGAGCAGGAGACGGTCGTCCTCAACACCGGCGACGGGCTCAAGACCCTGGATGCGATCGCCGACCGGGTCGGTCCGGCCGCGACCATCGATCCCACCTACGCTGCCTTCAGAGCAGTGTCCCGGTGAGATCGAACGAGCGAAAGGTCTGCTGAGATGAGCGTCAGCGTCAGAGTCCCCACGATCCTGCGGACCTACACCGGAGGTGCGTCCGAGGTAGCGGCCGAAGGGACGTCACTGCTGGAGGTGCTCGACTCCCTCGACTCGGCGTACCCCGGGATCAAGGGGCGCATCGTGGACGAGCAGGGCGGGCTGCGCCGCTTCGTCAACGTCTACGTCGGCAACGACGACGTCAGGTTCCTCGACGGCGTGCAGACCTTGGTCGCGGACAACGCTCAGGTCTCCGTGATCCCCGCCGTCGCCGGCGGCTGACGCGGTCGCGACCAAAGTCACCCGGGCAAAAGAGAACTGGGACGCGGTAAACCGCGTCCCAGTTCAAGACCTCGTCGCACCCACGAGGTGAAGATCACGCTAGCCAGCGGACCAGGTGCTCACAAGGACCAATCCACAAATGGCCCACAATGACTAGTCAGGGGGCATGGGCCATGGCCTGTTCGGGCCCCCGGCAGCTTCGTTGACCCCGTCCCAGGGCGTGCGCAGCGGGCGCCGCCGCCGGCCTGTGAGGACGCCCCCAGCGGCTTGCACTCGCTGGGGGCGAGTGCTAATAATGGGGTTAGCACTCTCGACCCGAGAGTGACAACGGTCGGCTCGATGAGGGCTCGCTCGGCTGCGAGAAGGGTTCGCAGCGCGCTCGGGCCCGTCCGTCGCGGGCGTCGTACCGATCGACAACTCAGACCTCAAGCGCGGGAGGACTCGCGTACATGCCTAAGATCATTTCGTTCAATGAGGAAGCCCGACGCGGTCTCGAGCGAGGGATGAACATCCTCGCTGATGCCGTCAAGGTGACACTCGGCCCCAAGGGCCGCAACGTCGTCCTCGAAAAGAAGTGGGGAGCACCGACGATCACCAACGACGGTGTGTCCATCGCCAAAGAGATCGAGCTCGAAGATCCGTCCGAGAAGATCGGCGCCGAGCTCGTCAAGGAAGTCGCCAAGAAGACCGACGACGTGGCCGGAGACGGCACCACGACGGCGACCGTGCTGGCTCAGGCCATGGTCCGCGAGGGTCTGCGCAACGTCGCAGCCGGCGCGAACCCGATGGCGCTCAAGCGCGGCATCGAGAAGGCCGTCGAAGCCGTCATTGAGCAGCTCTTCTCCGCTGCCAAGGACGTCGAGACCAAGGAGCAGATCGCTGCCACCGCGGGTATCTCCGCCGGTGACTCTTCTGTCGGCGAGATCATCGCCGAAGCCATGGACAAGGTCGGCAAGGAAGGCGTCATCACTGTTGAGGAGAGCAACACCTTCGGGCTCGAGCTCGAGCTCACCGAAGGTATGCGCTTCGACAAGGGATACATCTCGCCGTACTTCGTCACCGACGCCGAGCGCATGGAGGCCGTCCTCGACGACCCCTACGTGCTCGTGGTCAACTCGAAGATCTCGGCCGTCAAGGACATGCTGCCGATCCTCGAGAAGGTCATGCAGGGCGGCAAGCCGCTGCTGATCCTCGCCGAGGACGTCGACGGTGAGGCCCTGGCGACCCTGGTCGTCAACAAGATCCGCGGCACCTTCAAGTCGGTTGCCGTCAAGGCCCCTGGCTTCGGTGACCGCCGCAAGGCCATGCTGCAGGACATCGCGATCCTGACCGGTGGCCAGGTCATCAGCGAAGAGGTCGGTCTCAAGCTCGAGTCCGCCGGCATCGAGCTGCTCGGCCAGGCACGCAAGGTCGTCGTCACCAAGGACGAGACGACGATCGTCGAAGGCTCGGGCGACACCGACCAGATCTCTGGTCGGGTCAACCAGATCCGTGCCGAGATCGAGAACAGCGACTCCGACTACGACCGCGAGAAGCTGCAGGAGCGGCTGGCCAAGCTGGCCGGCGGCGTTGCGGTGATCAAGGTCGGCGCGGCCACCGAGGTCGAGCTCAAGGAGCGCAAGCACCGTATTGAGGACGCCGTTCGCAACGCGAAGGCCGCCGTCGAAGAGGGCATCGTCGCCGGTGGCGGCGTGGCACTCGTCCAGGCGACCACTGCGGCGTTCGAGAAGCTGGAGCTCACCGGTGACGAGGCGACTGGCGCTGCCATCGTCAAGTTCGCCGCCGAGGCCCCGCTGAAGCAGATCGCCATCAACGCCGGCCACGAAGGCGGGGTGGTGGCTGAGAAGGTTCGCAACCTCGAGTCAGGTCACGGCCTCAACGCCGCGACCGGCGAGTACGTCGACATGCTGGCCGAGGGGATCAACGACCCGGTCAAGGTAACCCGTTCTGCGCTGCAGAACGCTGCCTCGATCGCGGCGCTGTTCCTCACGACCGAGGCCGTCGTGGCCGACAAGCCCGAGAAGGCCGCGCCCGCCGGTGGCGGCGCGCCCGACATGGGCGGCATGGACTTCTGAGCGAAGTCTGACGCTGACGCACCATCGTCGAAGGCCCCGAGCAGCACGCTCGGGGCCTTCGCCGCGTTCGGAGGGGCGCGCCGCGGCTCACGCGCGGGCGGTGATGACAGCGTTGGGGTTGATGGGGAGCTGGCGGTGGCGCACACCGGTGGCGTGCCAGACAGCATTGGCGACGGCGGCCGGTACGCCGACGATGCCGAGCTCCCCGATGCCCTTGACCCCCGCAGGGTTGACCTCGTCGTCGATCTCGTCGACCCAGCTGACCTCGATGTCGGGGACGTCGGCGTGCGCCGCGATGTGGTAGCCGGCGAGGTCGTGGTTGACGTAGTCGCCGGAGGAGTGGTCGAGCAGGGACTCCTCGAACAGGGCGGTCGACAACCCCATCGTGATCCCGCCGATGAGCTGCGACCGCGCAGTGAGCGGGTTGACGATGCGTCCGGCGGCGAAGACGCCGAGCATCCGGCGTACCCGCACCTCGCCCGTCAGCTCGTCGACGGCGACCTCAGCGAAATGCGCGCCGAACGCGTGGCGGGCGACCTTCGCCATGGCCTTGACCTGTCCAGTGGTGTCGGCCCGCGCGGTGATTTCCTCAGGTGGGATGTCCTGCCCGACCAGCAGGGAGCGCAGCTCGCGGCAGGCGTCACCGACCGCCCACGTCCACGACGACATCCCCATCGAGCCGCCGGCGATCATCGCCTGCCCGAAGTCGCTGTCGCCGATCAGTACTCGCACCTGCGCCGCCGGCACCTGCAGCGCGTCCGCAGCGACGAGGGTGAGCGCCGTACGCGCGCCGGTCCCGATGTCGGAGGCGGTCACCCGCACCGTGAAGCCGCCGTCGGGCTCGGCTGTCGCCGCAGCCGTCGAGGGCGCACTGCGGGCAGGGTAGGTGGCGGCGGCCACGCCGGTGCCGAGCAGCCAGCGGCCGTCGCGTCGTAGCCGCACCGCCGGGTCGCGGTCGTGCCAGCCGAAGGACTGCGCGCCCTGACGCAGGCACGCGACCAGGTTGCGGCTGCTGAACCGCATCCCGGACTCCGGCTCGACCGACGGCTCGTTGCGTACGCGCAGCTCGATGGGATCGATCCCGCAGGCCTCGGCGAGCTCGTCCATCGCCGACTCGAGCGCGAAGGAGCCGGGCGCCTCGCCTGGTGCACGCATCCACCGCGGCGTCGGTACGTCGAGCGCGACGAGCCGGTGCCGGCTGCGCAGTGCCGGTGTCGCGTACATCATCCGCGACACCACGGCCGTCTGCTCGGCGAACTCGAGCACCGTCGACGTCTGCGAGTACGCCAGATGGTCGACCGCGGTCAGCTGCCCGGTCGAGTCGGCCGCCAGACGCACGTCCTGGATCGTCGGCGTCCGGTAGCCGACGAGCGAGAACATCTGCTGCCGGGTGAGGGTCACCCGGACGGGCCGGTCGAGCACGCGCGCGGCCATCGACGCCAGCACGACCGGCACCCGCGCCGAGCCCTTGGAACCGAACCCTCCTCCGACGTGCTCGGACAACACGCGTACCTGCGAGCGCTCGAGCTCGAACAGCTTGACGAGCGACTGCTGCACGGACGCGGCGCCCTGGTTGGAGTCATAGACGGTGAGGTCGTGGCCCTCCCAGGTGGCAGTCGTGGCATGGGGCTCCATTGCCATGTTCTGCTGGACAGGGGTGACGTACCTGGCTTCGACCACTACGTCGGCGGCGGACACCTGCGCGTCGACGTCACCGATGACGGTCTCGGTGTCGAAGGCCGGGTTGACGTGGTCGGGGACGAACATCTCGGGGTGGTCGGCGGCGAAGCTGGTGTCGTGGGGCTCCTCGACATAGGTCACCTGCAGGGTCTCGGCCCCTGCACGCGCCACCTCCAGCGACGACGCGACGACTAGCGCGACGACCGCCCCGTGGTGGGCCACGCGGTCGTCCTGAAGCAGCAGCAACGTCGCATCTCCCGCCTCGGCCAGTCGAGGAGCGTTGCCGTGGTGCAGGACGCCGAGCACCCCCGGCAACGCCAGCACCGCGTCGGTGTCGAGGCCAACGACGCGTCCTCGACCGATCGTCGAGGTGACGACGACGCCGTGCGCGAGCTCATCGAGCGGGTACTCCCCGGCGTACCGGGCGGCTCCCGTCACCTTGTCGAGCGCCTCGATGCGGGTGGTGGAGGTGCCGACGCCGGCGGCAACCTGTTCGACGGTCGTCATCGGGTGACCTCCGTCAGCTCGCCCAGCGTCGACACGATCAGCTCCCGCAGCAACGGGACCTTGTAGGCGTTGCCCGGCAGCGGCTCGGCCGCCGACAGCTCAGCATCGGCTGCTACCGCGATCACCTCGGGGCTCACAGTCTCTCCTCGCAGCATGTCCTCGGTCCGTCGCGCCCGCCATGGCATCGACGCGACCGCTCCGAGCGCCACCCGGACCTCGCGGACCCTGTCACCGTCCATCGCCACCACCGCCGCGACCGAGCCGATGGCGAACGCGTACGACGCACGCTCCCGCGCTTTGCGATAGGCCGCCCGCGCGTTGGCCGGAGGTGCCGGGAGGACGACCGCGGTGATCAGCTCGCCGTGCTGCAGCACGACCTCTCGCTCGGGAGAGCTGCCCACGGGCAGGTAGAAGTCCGCCAAGGCCACGTCGTGGATGCCGTCAGCGGTCTGCACCTCGAGCCGGGCGTCGTACGCGGCGAGTGCGACGGCGAAGTCCGACGGGTGGGTGGCGATGCAGTGCTCAGACGCCCCCAGGATCGCCAGGTTGTGATGCTCTCCGGTCCGGGCGGGGCAGCCGCTGCCGGGCTCACGCTTGTTGCAGGGTTTGCTGGCATCGGTGAAGTACGCGCACCGCGTGCGCTGAAGCACGTTGCCGCCAGCCGTTGCGGCGTTGCGCAGCTGCCCGGACGCGCCCGAGAGCAACGCCTGGCTCACGGCAGGGAAACGCTCCCGGACGACCCGGTCGACGGCGATGTCGCTGTTGCGTGCCAGGGCGCCGATGCGTAGTCCTCTGTCGGACTCCTCGACCTTGTCGAGCCCGAGTCCGGTGACGTCGACCAGCAGGTCGGGATTCTCGACCCTCAGCTTCATCAGGTCGACGAGGTTGGTCCCGCCGGCGAGATAGCGCGCGGCTGGGTTGCGCGACGCCTGCTCGACGGCGTCGGCGGCATCTGCCGGTCGGGCGTAGGCGAACGGCTTCATGACCGCGCTCCCGCGGCCTCGGACACCGCGGTCACGATGTTGACGTAGGCGCCGCAGCGACAGAGGTTCCCGCTCATCCGCTCACGGATCTCGGCGGGGTCGAGCGTGATGTCGGTGGCCGCGAGCTCGGTAGTGACAGCGCTCGGCCACCCCTGGGCAGCCTCGTCCAGGACCGCCACCGCAGAGCAGATCTGTCCGGGCGTGCAGTAGCCGCATTGGAGACCGTCATGGTCGATGAAGGCTTGCTGCACCGGGTGCAGCTCGCCGCCGGTGGCCAAGCCCTCGATCGTGGCGATCTCGCGGTCCTGCACCGCGACTGCGAGTAGCAGGCAGGCGTTGTAGCGACGCCCGTCGACGAGCACGGTGCAGGCACCGCACTGACCGTGGTCGCACCCTTTCTTCGAGCCGGTGAGGTCGAGGTGCTCGCGCAGCGCGTCCAACAGCGTGGTCCGGTGGTCGAGGTTGAGGCGGTGGTGCTCGCCGTTCACCCGTAGCGTGACGTCGCTGCGATGAGAAGTGGTGGTCATGCGAATGGTCCTCCGGCGGGATCTGTAGGCGGCGCGGTGAATCGTTGCCACGCTACCCGCGGGTGCGCTCCCCTGGAGCGCCGGTCGTTTCCGCTACGATGGTGACTGCTGAGGGATCGTGCGCGTCTGTTGGGTGGGAAGATGCGCCAGTTCTCGCGTCCCCGGAGTCCTCGTGTCACCTCTCGCCACCTACCGGCGCCTGATGTCCTTCACTGGCTACGCCTACGTCGTGGTCGCCTTCCTCGGCAGGATGCCGCTGGCGATGAGCCAGCTCGGCACCCTGCTCCTTGTCGCCGGCTCGACCGGAAGCTACGCCGCCGGCGGTACGACGGCAGGTGCGCTTGCCGTGGCCAACGCCGTCTCTGCCCCCATCGCCGGAGCTCTTGCGGACCGGTTCGGCCAGCGTCCGGTCGTGCTCGTCCAGTCGATCGGCGGTGCGGCCGGACTCGTGACGGTGGTGGCGTTGGCCGGTGCCGGCGTCGGCTGGCACGGTCAGGCGGTCGCTGCTGCCGTCACCGGGCTGCTGCTCCCCCAGGTCGGACCATTGGCGAGGGTGCGTTGGCGTCCGATCACCGAGCAGGGCGATCGGGTCGACCACACCAGGCTCGTGGACGCCGCGTTCTCATACGAAGGATCGGCCGACGAGGCTTCGTTCGTCCTCGGTCCCGCACTGGTGGGACTCGCCGTGTCGATCGCCAACCCGTCCGCCGGACTGATCTTCGCTGCTGTGTTGCTCGCCGTCTTCGGGTCCTGGTTCGCGCTGCACCCCACCGCCGGACTGACCCACCGCACAGCGTCCGCGGCACGTCGGCCGACGACTGCCTTAAACCAGGCATCGAGCGAAGGAGCGCCGCGGGGTGTCGGTGCGACTGCCGGCGTCGTCACTGCGAGCCTGGTCATCTTGTCGTGCGCGCAGCTGTCGATCGGCATGGTCTTCGGGTCGGTGCAGACCGCGACGTCGGTCCTCGCCACCGCGGCGGGCGAGCCCGGACTGACGGGTGTGCTGCATGCCCTGCTCGGGGTCGGCGGCGTCGTGACGGGGCTCGCCGTCGCGGTCCTTCCACCGGCCTTCACCCACGAGCGACGCCTTCAGGTGTTCGCCGTCTCTCTCCTCCTGCTCTCGATGCCGTTGCTACTCGTCGACAGCCTGTGGACGTTGGCCTTCGCCTTGACCGGTCTGGGCGTCGCCGTGGCGCCGTACATGATCACGGTCTTCACGCTGGCCGAGCGGATCACGCCGCGGCAGCGCACCGGCGCCGCGATGTCGATCCTCGCCGGCACCACTGGCATCGGTTATGCCACCGGCTCCACGATCGCCGGTCGCCTCGCGGACTGGAACGGGCACACTCCCGCCTTCGCCGTCACGGTCGCGGCCGGGTTCATCGCGACCGTCCTGACGACCCTGTCGCTTCGGCGGCTGCGCGCTGAGCAGCTGAGGTTCGGCGCCAGCGGAGTCGAGCCGGTCGCGGCCCACGGCTGAAGGCACGATCCGGAGACCCCCACCGTTGCGCAGCGGGCGCTCCGAACGCGTGCGGCATGATGGCGCCGTGACGCAAGCGTTGTACGTGTTCGACGGCCACAACGACCTGCCGTGGGCCATCCGGGAGCTCTGCGGCTACGACCTCGCCGAGGCGGATCTACTCGGTGGCGAGCCGCGCCTGCAGACGGACATCCCGCGGCTTCACAGCGGAGGCGTTGGCGCACAGTTCTGGTCGGTGTACGTCCCCTGCAGCCTCAGAGGCGGAGACGCCGTCACCGCGACGCTGGAGCAGGTCGACTTCGTCCGGAGGATGGTCGCGCACTACCCCAACGAGCTCTCGCTCGTCACGACCGCGCACGAGGTCGAGCTCGCCGCCCGAGCCGGCCGGATCGCGTGCGTGATGGGGATGGAGGGCGGCCACAGCATCGACAGCTCCCTGGGCACCCTGCGCATGATGCACCAGCTCGGCGTCCGCTACCTCACGCTGACGCACAACGAGAACGTGCCGTGGGCCGACTCGGCAACCGACGAGCCGGTGCTCGGCGGGCTCAACGACTTCGGGCACGACGTCGTCCGCGAGATGAACCGGCTCGGCATGTTCGTCGACCTCTCCCACGTGTCGCCCGACGTGATGAGGGACGCGCTGGCGACATCGGCAGCACCGGTGATGTTCAGTCACAGCTGCGCGAAGGCGTTGTGCGACATCAACAGAAACGTCCCCGACGACGTCTTGGTGGACATGGCGCACGCTGGCGGCGTCTGCATGGTGACGTTCGTGCCGATGTTCGTGCACCAGGGTGTGGCCGACTGGTACGCCGAGTGTCTCGACATCACCGAAGAGCGCGGCGGCGACCGCCGCCGGTTCTCCGACGTCGACAAGGTGCTGGGGGAGCGACTCGAGACCGATCCGCCACCGGTGTGCACGGTCGATGACGTCGCCGACCACGTCGAGCATGTCCGCGAGGTCGCCGGCGTTGAACACGTGGGTCTCGGAGGCGACTACGACGGCTCGACGTTCTTCCCCGAGGGGATGGGTGACGTCGCCAGCTACCCGCTGCTGCTGTCCACCTTGCGCGAGCGGGGATGGTCCGAGGCCGACCTGACCGGGCTCACCCATGGCAACGTTGTCCGGGCGATGCGCGATATGGAGCGCGCGGCCGACTGAGCCGTACCGTGGTGCCATGCATGGGCTCGTGAGCACCGAAGCGGCTCCGGTCGGCGGCACCGTCGTCGGGGTAGTCCTCGCGGCCGGTGCCGGCCGACGGCTCGGCGAGCCCAAGGCACTCGTGTGTGACGACGACGGCACGCCCTGGGTGGCGCGTGCGGCGCACACCCTGCAGGCGTCCGGCGTCAGCGTGGTCTACGTGGTGATCGGCGCGGAGGCCGAAGCGGTACGAACCGTCGTACCCCCCGACTGTGTGCTGGTCGAGGCGCCCGACTGGGACGAAGGGATGGGCGCCTCGTTGCGGGCCGGCCTGTCGCGGGTGCTGCTCGACCGTCCTGACGACGCGGCGATGCTGGTGATGCTCGTCGACACTCCCGACGTAGGGGAGGCCGTCGTACGCCGGCTGCTCGCCGGAGCACGAGGTGATGTGTTGGCCCGCGCGACCTACGACGGTGTGCCCGGCCACCCTGTACTGATCGGCCGCGAGCACTGGCGGGGAGTGCTCGAGGTCGCCGCCGGTGACAGCGGGGCGCGGCACTATCTGCGCGACCAGGACGTCACCCTCGTCGGCTGCGACGACCTCGCCTCGGGGCGCGACGTCGACACCGCGGAGGATCTTGGGGAATGGCGCGACGTAGGACAGGCTGGGCAGGTGCCCCGCTCGCCTGATGCTGCCGACCCGTCCGCGCTGCCCGCGGTTGCGTCCGCCGGCGCGCTCGCGCAGCGGCTCTCGGAGACCGGCTACCTCACCGACGACGGCCTGGCCACGATCGGCTACCTGGCCCTGGCGATGCACCGGCCACTCCTGCTGGAGGGTGAGCCGGGCACCGGCAAGACCGCGTTGGCCGAGGCACTCGCAGCGGCGCTCGGCGTCGACCTCATCCGGCTGCAGTGCCACGAGGGCATCGACGCGAGCCAAGCTCTCTACGACTGGGACTTCGCCCGGCAGATCCTGCACCTGCGCACCGTCGAGGCGGTGAGCGGCGACCGCGAGGTCGACCAGGTCGAGGTCGAGAAGTCGTTGTTCGACGAGCGCTTCTTGCTCGCCCGACCCATCCTGCGAGCTCTTCGGGAGAGCCCCGTCGTCTTGCTCATCGACGAGATCGACCGTGCCGACGACGAGTTCGAGGCGTTCCTGCTCGAAGTCTTGTCGACCAACCAGGTGACGATCCCGGAGTACGGCACCGTGCGCGCGACGTATCCGCCCATCGTGGTGCTGACGTCCAACCGCACCCGAGAGGTCCACGACGCGCTCAAGCGGCGGTGCCTCTACCACTGGGTCGACCACCCCGGCCTCGAGCGCGAGATCGAGATCGTCCGCCGCAGGCTGCCTCAGGTGCCGCCACTACTCGCCGAGCAGGTGGCCCGGGCCACGCAGCGGCTGAGATCGCGCGACGACCTCGTGAAGCCGCCCGGAGTCGCCGAGACGCTCGACTGGGCACAAGCGCTGCACACCCTCGGCGCGAGCGAGCTCGACCTCGAGCGGGCCGCGGCAACCCTCGGCGCCGTGCTGAAGTACCGCGAGGACGCCGAGCGGGTGCGCGCCTCCCTGGACAAGATCCTGGCCGCATGACGTTCGCGGCCCCCGGGCACGCCGCTGACGAGATCTTCGCAGCTTTCGCGGTGGCGCTCCGTTCCGCCGGGGTGCCGGTGACCATGGACCGCACGGCCACGTTCCTGCGTGCCTGCTCCGTGGTCGGCGCCGACGACCAGGCCGCCGTGTACTGGACCGGCCGCGCCACGCTGTGTGGCAACCTCGACGATCTGGAGCGATACGACCAGCTCTTCGCCGCGTGGTTCAGCGGCGCCGAGCTGATGCCGACCGCGGCCAGGGACTCGTTGCGGCGAACCGCGCAGGCAGACCTCGAGGATGCCGACGGCCGAGGTGGCGATGGGCCCGAGGACAGCGTCATCCGGGCCGCCGCAAGCGCCACCGAGGTGTTGCGACACCGCGACGTCGCCTCGATGAGCGCCTCCGAACGTGCGGAGCTGGCACGCCTCTTCGGCAACCTGCGGCCGCGGCCACCGCTGCGAGTCTCGGCCCGCCGCCGCCCGTCACGCCGTGGTGACATCGACGCCCGGCGTACGCTGCGCGACCAGCTGCGCCGAGGGGGTGAGCCGGCACGGCTGAGTTTCCGTCGTCGTACGACGCGACCTCGCCGCGTCGTCGTCCTCGTCGATGTCTCCGGTTCGATGGGTCCGTACGCCGACAGCCTGCTGCGGTGGGCGCACGTGGTGGCGGGCGGCAACCCGGCCCGCACGGAGGTCTTCACGATCGGCACCCGGCTCACCCGAGTCACCCGCGCGATGCGGCTGCGCGATGGCGACTCCGCGGTCGAGGCGGCGGGGGAAGCCGTGCCGGACTGGTCCGGTGGCACCCGGCTCGGTGAGGTGATGCAGGCATTCGTCGACCGGCACGGACAACGCGGCATGGCCCGAGGCGCTGTCGTGGTGGTGCTGAGCGACGGCTGGGAGCGGGGGGACAGCGCCCAGCTCGGCGAGCAGATGCGCAGACTGCAGCGGCTCGCCCACACCGTCGTGTGGATCAACCCGCACCAGGGCAAGCCCGGCTACGCGCCCGTGCAGAGCGGGATTGTGGCGGCCCTTCCGTTCGTTGACTCCTTCCTGGCGGGCCACAGCATGGCGACGTTCGAGAAGGCACTGGAGGTGATCGCCCGTGCGTGACGTGATGGATCGGCTGTTGCCCTGGTGGCAGGAAGGGAAGCCGGTAGGAGTCGGGACCGTCATCGCGACGTTCCAGTCCGCCCCACGAGCGCCGGGAGCCTCGATGCTCGTCGGCCCGGAGGGCGAGGCGGTCGGCTCTGTCTCGGGCGGATGTGTGGAGGGGGCGGTCTACGAGCTCGCCGAGCAGGTCCTCGCGGAGCGTCGTCCCGCCCTGCAGCGTTACGGCGTCAGCGACGACGACGCGTTCGCGGTCGGGCTGACGTGCGGTGGCATCCTCGATGTCTTCGTCGAGGTGGTCGACCAGCAGACGTTCCCCGAGCTGGCCGAGGTGGCCGCCGATGTCGAGTCCGGACAGCCGGTGGCGGTGGCGACCGTCGTCGAGCACGGGGACGAGAGCTGGGTCGGCCGCAGGCTGATCGTCCGGCCGGCTGACCATCCACGGGCTGTGGCGGGCGGCCTTGGCTCCGAGCGTGCCGACCACGCGGTGGCAGACGACGCGCGAGGCCTGCTCGCGAACGGTCGTAACGAGACACTTCACTACGGTCCCGACGGGCAGCGTCGCGGTGAGGGGATGTCGGTCTTCGTGTCGTCGTACGCACCGAAGCCCCGGATGCTCGTCTTCGGTGCTATCGACTTCGCCGCCGCCGTGGCGCGGCTGGGCTCCTTCCTCGGCTACCACGTAACGGTCTGCGACGCCCGGCCCGTCTTCGCAACGACGACACGCTTCCCCGAGGCCGACGAGGTCGTGGTCTCCTGGCCGCACAAGTACCTCGCCGACGAAGTCGCCGCCGACCGCATCGACAGCCGCACGGTGCTGTGCGTGCTGACTCACGACCCGAAGTTCGACGTGCCGCTGCTCGAGGTCGCCCTCCGGTTGCCTGAGGTCGCGTACGTCGGGGCGATGGGTTCACGGCGTACGCACGACGACCGGATGAAGCGGCTACGCGAAGCCGGCGTGTCCGACACCGAGCTGGCGCGACTCGCCAGCCCCATCGGACTCGACCTGGGCGCTCGGACGCCGGAGGAGACCGCGGTAAGCGTCGCAGCGGAGATCATCGCGCTGCGCTGGGGCGGCAGGGGCGACCGTCTCGCCGGGGTCGACGGGCCGATCCACCACGACACCTGAGGGCCGGGCCGCCCCGTGCGGTCCCCGCCGCGAAGATTTCCGGTGCGTTCCTCCTCAACTACTTGTGCGCCGGGCGCTCGCAGGGTTGTGTGGACTGTGCCGCTGTGACGCAGCGCACACCCCATCCGCCCGGCGAAGGGATGAAGATGACTCGAGTCAGCATCAAGGTCGACGGGGTGGAGTACTCCGACGATGTGGAACCCCGCACCCTGCTCGTGCACTACCTGCGGGAGCAGGTAGGCAAGACCGGCACGGTGGTGGGTTGCGACACCACGAACTGCGGCTCCTGCACCGTCCACCTCGACGGCACCAGCGTGAAGTCCTGCACCGTCCTTGCCGTCCAGGCCGACGGTCACGACGTGACCACGATCGAGGGCCTCGCCACGAACGGTGAGCTGCACCCGATGCAGCAGGCGTTCCACGAGAACCACGCGCTGCAGTGCGGCTTCTGCACCCCGGGCATGATCATGCAGAGCCTCGACCTGCTGCGAGAGAACCCGTCGCCCACCGAGGAAGAGGTCAGGGACGGGCTCGAGGGCAACCTCTGCCGCTGCACCGGCTACCAGAACATCGTCAAGGCCGTGATGGCCGCGTCCCAAGGGGGCACCGCATGACCGTTACCGAAGATCGCCCCACGACCGAGGTCGGTACCGCCCGGCGCCGCAAGGAGGACCGGCGTCTGATCACCGGCCGCACCCGGTGGACCGACAACCTGACCCTGCCGGGCATGTTGCACCTCGCGATGGTGCGCAGCCCGATGGCTCACGCAAAGATCAGCTCCATCAACGTCGACGCCGCGAAGCTGTCACCAGGCGTCGTCGCGGTGTTCACCGGCGCCGACATCAACGACGAGCAAGGCAGCCTGCCGTGCGCCTGGCCTGTCACCGAGGACCAGGTGGCGCCTCCGCATCCGTCGATAGCGGTGGACACGGTGAACTTCGCGGGTGAGATCGTCGCCTGCATCGTCGCCCGCTCGGCAAGCGCAGCCAAGGACGCCGTCGAGCTCGTCGACGTCGAGTACGACGACCTCCCGGTCGTGCTCGACCTGGCCACCGCAGCCGAGGGTGGAGACCTGACGCACCCCGACCTCGGCACTAACGTCTCCGCGCACTGGGTGTTCGACTCCGCGGAGGCAGGCACCGGCGCAGGTGTCGAGGACGCCATCAACGGTTCTGACATCGTCATCGAGCGCACCTACCGTCAGCAGCGGCTGATGCCGGCGTTCATGGAGCCACGCTCGGTCGTCGTCGACCCGACCGGCGAGCAGACCACGCTGTGGTCGGCCACGCAGATCCCGCACATCCTCAAGCTGATGCTCGCGCTGACGACGGGGATGTCCGAGTCGAAGCTGCGGGTCATCGCGCCCGACGTCGGGGGTGGATTCGGCGGCAAGCTCCAGGTCACACCCGAGGAGCTCATCACCCTGGTCGTGTCGCGCCGGCTCGGCAAACCCTGCAAGTACACCGAGACGCGCAGCGAGTCCTTGCTGGCGGCGCACCACGGTCGCGACCAGATCCAGAAGCTGACGCTGTCGGCCAAGCAGGACGGCACGGTGACCGGGCTCAAGGTTCAGCTGCTCGCCGACATGGGCGCCTACCTCGGCCTGGTGACCTCGGGGGTGCCTATCCTCGGCGCGTTCATGTACAACTCCATCTACAAGTTCCCGGCGTACCGGTTCGAATGCACCAACGTCTTCACCAACAAGAACTGGACCGACGCCTATCGTGGCGCCGGCCGTCCGGAGGCGACCTTCGCGATCGAGCGGCTGATGGACGAGCTCGCCGCCGAGGTAGGCGTCGACCCGCTGGAGATCCGTGAGAAGAACTGGATCAAGCACGAGGAGTTCCCGTTCTCGACTATCGCCGGGCTGGAGTACGACTCGGGCAACTACGAGGCGGCCACCGCGAAGGCCCGCGAGATGTTCGGCTACAACGCCTTGCGTGCGGAGCAGAAGGAGCGGCGTGACCGTGGCGACCGGGTGCAGCTCGGCATCGGTGTCTCGACGTTCACCGAGATGTGTGGGCTGGCGCCCTCACGGGTGCTGGGCTCGCTGTCCTACGGCGCTGGTGGCTGGGAGCACGCGTCGATCCGGATGCTGCCGAGCGGCAAGGTCGAGGTCATCACCGGTTCCAGCGGCCACGGCCAGGGCCACGAGACGGCGTGGAGCCAGATCGTGGCTGACCGGCTGGGGGTGCCGTTCGACGACATCGAGGTGCTGCACGGCGACACGCAGATCTCCCACAAGGGTCTCGACACGTACGGCTCACGGTCGCTGACCGTCGGCGGCATGGCGGTCGTCGCGGCCGCCGACAAGGTGATCGAGAAGGCCAAGCCGATCGCGGCGCACCTGCTCGAGGCGGATGCCGACGACCTGGAGTTCGCCGCCGGGCGGTTCAACGTCAAGGGCACCGACTCCAGCATCGGGATCGGTGACCTGGCGCTGGCCGTGTTCGCTGCCCACAACCTGCCGGACGGGGTCGAGCCGACGCTCGACGCCGAGGCGACGTTCGACCCGGAGAACTTCTCGTTCCCGCACGGCACGCACCTGTGCGCCGCCGAGGTCGACACGGAGACAGGCGAGGTCAAGATCCGCAGCTACACCTGCGTCGACGACATCGGCAAGGTCGTGAACCCGCTCATCGTCGAGGGACAGGTGCACGGTGGGCTGGTGCAGGGGATCGCCCAGGCGCTCTGGGAGGAGGCGTTGTACGACGAGTCCGGCACGTTGGTGACCGGATCGTTCGTGGACTACCTGGTGCCGAGCGCCGCCGACACGATCAACTATGACGTGGACCGGACCGAGACCCCCTCGACGACCAACGCGCTCGGCGTGAAGGGCGTCGGCGAGGCCGGCACGATCGCGTCGACACCGGCGGTGGTCAACGCGGTCGTCGACGCCGTGCGTCACTTCGGCATCAACGACATCGCCATGCCCTGCTCGCCGTTCCGGGTCTGGACCGCACTCCAGCAGGCGTCGAGCGGAGACGCCAGTCCGACCGACAAGACCTACGTCGACGACGACGCGCAGCCGTCTCACAACGCGCAGGTCAGCGACGGGGCCGACACCACTTCATCGGACCGCAACGGAGGTCAGGCATGATCCCGGCAGCATTCGACTACACCGCCCCGGAGTCGGTCGCGGACGCGATCGCCGCTCTCGGGTCCGACGCGGAGGAGATCAAGGTGCTCGCTGGCGGGCACAGCCTGCTTCCCGTGCTGAAGCTCCGCCTCGCCGCACCTACCCTGCTCGTCGACCTCGGTCGGATCCCCGAGCTGCGTGGGATCAGCGACGAAGGCGCCACGATCGTCATCGGCGCGATGACGACTCACCATGACGTCGCCACCAGCGACGTCGTCAAGGAGCACGCCGGCGTACTGGCGAAGGCCACACAGACGGTCGCCGACCCGCAGGTCCGGCACCGCGGCACGCTGGGTGGTGCGTTGGTGCACGCTGACCCCGCCGGCGACCTGCCGGCACCGATCCTCGCGCTCGATGCGGAGATGGTGGTGGTGGGTCCCGACGGCGAGCGCACGATCACGGCAGCCGACTTCTTCGAGGACCTTTTCACGACGACGATCGACGAGCGTGAGATCCTCACGAAGATCCGCATCCCGAAGCACACCGGGTGGGGTTCGCACTACGAGAAGTTCACCCGGGTTGCGCAGCAGTGGTCGATCGTCGGAGTAGCGGTGACCACCATGGTTGACGGGAGCACGATCTCGGAGGCCAAGATCGCGCTGACCAACATGGGATCGACGCCGGTCCGCGCCACCGCCGTCGAGCAGGCGCTCGTCGGCCAGACGGCGTCCGACGACGCCGTACGCCGAGCCGCCGCGTCGGCCGCCGATGGAACCAACCCCCCGACCGACACCAACGGCGACGCCGACTACCGGCGGCACCTCGCCAAGGTACTCACCGGCCGGGCGGTTCTCGCCGCTGCCGGCAGCTGACTGTCGTTCCTGTCGAGGAGGAGCACGCTGATGGACCTGACTCATCGTTTCACCGTGCCCGCTCCGATCGAGGTGGCGTGGGCTGCCTTCAACGACCTGGAGCGGATCGCTCCCTGCTTCCCGGGCGCCGCTCTGACGTCGTTCGACGGTGAGCGGTTCGAGGGGTTGGTCAAGGTCAAGCTGGGCCCTATCTCTTTGCAGTACACCGGCACCGGGCGCTTCATCGAACGCGATGAGACGGCCAGGCGTGCTGTCATCGAGGCGAAGGGCAAGGACAAACGCGGCAACGGGACGGCGGCGGCCGGCATCACCGCCCAGCTGACGGCGAGAGGCGACAACGAGACCGAGGTAGAAGTGGTCACGGACCTCAACGTGACCGGTCGCCCGGCCCAGTTCGGCCGAGGAGTGATGCAGGACGTCAGCGACAAGCTACTGGGGCAGTTCGCCGCCTGCCTGGAGACGAAGCTCGCAAGCGACGAACCAGCCACCGCAGCCGCCGGGCCAGTCGAGGAGAGCCCCGTTGCACCGGTGTCCGCGGCCACGCTGGCTGCGGCCGACGACCCTGCCGGCGACAACGACCGGACCCCGATCGCGGACCAGGCCGAGAGGGCGGTGAAGTCGGCTTCGCCATCGACGGATGACGCGCCGTCACCGTCGACCGGCTCACGCCCGAGCGCGACGGGTGCGCCGCCTGCCGACGCGGCGGCACCGACCGCTGAGCTCGATCTCGGCGCCACTGTGCTGCCGGTGCTCGTGAAGCGGTACGCCGGTCAGATCGTTGCTGCAGTGGCCGTGCTGTGGGTGCTCAGGAAGATCGTCCGAGCGTTCCCAGGGCGGCGATGAGCGCTCCTGACTCGGAGCACACCCAGTGCGGATCGGGCCCGAGCTCAGGCTCGATGGACAGGCTGTGCTCGACCGGGTCTGCGCATTCGGAGCACAGCGGCCAGCGACGGGACTCGTCGAACAGGGCGTCTTGGACATCCTGGGCGACCAGCCCGTCGACGTACGCGATCCCCTCCTCCCACTGCGACACCCACCAGCGTCGCTGAGCGACGCACTCCTCGACGAGCGACACCGTGTGAGCGTCGACAAGCCCCTGGGCGGTCAGGTCGCTGAGCACGAGTGCGCGTGCGTGCAACAGCGGGTCTCCCGACTTCATGGCTTCCATCCTGGCACTCTGTACAAGTGAGGTTCGCTCCCGTCGGCAACGTGCCATGAGTACGGTCACCGGCAACCGCCGCGCCCCTGGTATCGAGGTTGTTGCGCTCCACCCCACCGACGCCGAGCGCGCCGAGGAAGGTGGCGCCGACCGTCTGCACGTGCTCGCGCTCGCTGACGACCACGACGCGGTCGGCCAGACCCGGTCGCTCGAGCCGGCCGCCGTCAGCGCCATCGTGCGCGCCACCGACCTCCCCGTGCGGGTGTCCTTGCGGCTGTCGCCTGACTTCACCACCCAAGGTGGCGAGTTCACTCGGCTGGTCGGGCTGGTCTCCGACTATCTGTCACTGGGCGTCGAGGGCTTCGTCTTCGGTTTCCTCACCCCGGACCTCGAGGTCGACGTCGACACCTGCGCGGAGCTCGTCGACTTCCTGAGCGGTACGCCGTGGACGTTCGACCGCGCTTTCGACCATGCGTTGGAGTCGCGCCGCGCATGGCGAGACCTTGCCTCACTCGACGGGCTCGACAGCATCCATACCGCGGGTGCGGTTCGTGGCATGGACGCCGGGTTCGACGACCTGATGGCGTTTGCCTCGGCCGATCCCGCGTTCGCCTCAGTCGCGGTGGCGGCCGGCGGAGTGCGCCCTGAGCACGTTCCTTGGCTGGTCCGGGCCGGCTTAACCCGGGTGTATCTCGGTGCGTCAGTGCGCCCCGGCGGTTCGTGGACGAAGGCCCATGTCGACGCGGGCTTCGTCCGGTCGTGGCGACTGCTGCTCGACGACGCAACACATCCCGGGCACGCGAGCGGCAGCGCCGGCTGAGCGGTGGCAGTACTGATCGATCCGCCGGCGTGGCCCGCACACGGTCGGCTCTGGTCGCACCTGGTGAGCGACAGCTCCTTCGCGGAGCTGCACGCCTTCGCAGCGGCCAACGGGGTGCCGCGACGCGGGTTCGAGCGTGACCACTACGACGTACCTGCGGATGTCTACGACGCGCTCGTGCGCGCAGGAGCCCAGCCGGTGTCGTCGCGCGACATCGTCCGCCGGCTGTCGAGGGCGGGTCTGCGCCGGCGCAAGGCCGACGCGATGGCGCGACGCGAACCGGGGACAGTCCTGCTGCGTCCTCGCCGGCTGGAACGAGGCGACCTGGTCGCGGTACCTGCCACCTCCGGGGTGGTGTCCGCGCCCAGGCTGCATGCCGGCGTCGCGAGGCTGGAGTCGTGGGGGCTTCGGGTTCGGCTCGACGACCACGTCCTCGACCGCGACTCCCGGCTCAGCTATCTCGCGGCGGGCGACGACGTCCGGGCCGCCGCCTTCACCGATGCCTGGCTGGACCCGGAGGCGTCAGCGGTCATCGTCGCGCGCGGCGGGTTCGGCTCCCAGCGGGTGGTCGACCTGGTCGACTGGCGCCGGTTGGCCGAGGCCGAGCCCAAGGTGCTGGTCGGGTTCTCCGACGCGACGGCTCTGCACCAGGCGGTCGCTGCTCGGCTGGGTCTCGTCACCGTCCTCTCCCATGTCGTGACGTCTTTAGGGGCAGCCACCCCGGCGAGTGCCGAGGCGCTCAGGCGGTTGCTGATGGAGCCGCACACGGTCACCGACCTGCTGGCCGACCAGGTGCCGCAGACGGTGGTGGGCGGTAGTGGCCGAGGCGTGCTGATGGGCGGCAACCTGGCGCTGCTCGCCGCCGACCTCGCGACGCCGTTCAGCCGCTCCGCCGCTGGCGGCATCGTGGTGCTGGAAGACACCGGTGAGGCCGCGTACCGCGTGGACCGCCAGCTCACGCAGCTGGTGCGTGCGGGCTGGTTCGAGGGAGCGAGGGGACTGGTGCTGGGTGCGTTCACCGACTGCGACGACCCGGTCGAGCTCGACGTCGTGCTGGAGTCACGGCTTGCGCCGCTGGGCCTGCCGATGGTGCGCCATGTCGACGCCGGACACACCAACTCGAGCGCGCCGATCCCGCTCGGGGTGGAGGCGGTGCTGGACGCCGACGCCGGCTCGCTGGTGCTGGCCCGTCCTGCTCTCGTTTGAGGGCTCAGCTGGTCAGCGACGCGACCTCGCGCTGGATGTTCGCCCGGGCTGCGTCCTCCCAGCGGCGGCGGCCCTCCGGGGTCCGGAACAACGAGGGCATGCCGAGCAGCTGCCGCAGCACCCCGGCACGCCCAGAGCGAAACGTTGCGTCGTCCAGGGCTGCGAACTCGGCACGGACGTCGGCCACGTAGTCGGCATACCGACGTCGGTCCGAGGCCAAGACGGCAAGGTCGGCGTCGCACAGGACCGCTCCGTTCGCGTCGTTACGCGACGGGTTGTGGTTTGCCGTCAGTCGCACGAGACGCTCGACTTCGGCGATGACGCGGGGATCGACCGCCGCGGAGGCCAACATCTCTTCTGCGAGTCGGGCTGACCGCTCCTCGTTGTCGGTGCGGTCAAACTCGTAGACCGCGTCATGGAACCAGGCGGCGAGCTGGACCGAGACCACGTCGGTGGCGTGGTCACCCAGCAGCCTGACACCGGCAAGCACCTCCGAGAGGTGTCGCCGGTCGTGGTAGCGGCGGGCGGGCTCGGCGTACCTGTCGAGCAGGGCAGTGCCGAGCGCCGAGAATCCCGGCAGCGCTTCGTCCCAGGACGCCAGCAGGGATTCGGTGCGCACGTCACCATTGTCTCGTGCGACGACCGGCTTCACTAGGCTGTCGGCCATGACTGACGCGACCGGACACGCCCCGAACTGGTATCCGGATCCCTGGGGGCGTCACGAGCACCGCTACTACGACGGCACCAGCTGGACCGAGCACGTGGCGAGCCATGGCCGTCAGGCTGTCGACCCGCCTGGCGGTGCATCCCACCAGCCGACCGTCGACCGGGCGACCCACAAGGTCCAGCGTGACGTGCAACGGGCTGGCCTGATGGCCGGCCAGTACCAAGGCGGCGGCACCTTGTTCACCGAGCCGGTGCTGGTCGTGAACCAGAAGGCCAAGCTGATCGAGATCAACCAGGAGTTCGCGATCTACGACCAGCACGGCCAGCAGATCGGCGCGGTCCGGCAGGTGGGCCAGAGCACCGCCAAGAAGGTGATGCGCTTCGTCGCCGACGTCGACCAGTTCATGACACACAAGTTCCAGGTAATGGACGCCGGCGGCCAGGTCGTGCTGGCGTTGACTCGCCCGCGCAAGCTCATGAAGTCCCGCATCATCGTCGAGGGCGGTAACGGTCAGGAGCTTGGCCAGATCGTCCAGCAGAACGTGATGGGCAAGATCCGGTTCGCACTCGAGTCCGGCGGACAGCAGGTGGGCTCGCTCAACGGGGAGAACTGGCGCGCCTGGAACTTCAACATCCAAGACGCCGGTGGTCGCGAGGTCGCCCGGATCACGAAGACGTGGGAGGGACTCGCCAAGACGATGTTCACGCAGGCCGACAACTATGTGGTGCAGATCCACGAGCAGCTGCCGCAGCCGCTGCACAGTCTCGTGCTGGCGTCTGCGTTCGGCATCGACACCGCGCTGAAGCAGGACGCCCGTGGTCTCAACGCTGGCGGGCTCTTCGGCTAGTACCGCGGCAGGCAAGGTTTGCCCTGGCGAGCGTCGTCCAGGGCGTGCGATGGCAAGGCGCCGATGCGCAGGCAGACCGGGCGTCTTTCGAGCTTCGGCAACGCCGCCAGCGTGCGTCATGGGCGCGCGTAGCGGGCAGGGTTGCCGGACGCGGTACTAGGTAGCGTCAGGACTGACGAGCTCCAGGCACCGGGATCGCCTTGGTATGGGTGATCGCGAGCGACGTGACCGCCCGGGTCAAACAGACGTACAGGCGGCGCAGACCGGTCAACCTGTCGGCCTCTGCCGCGGCGATGTCGGCCGGCTCGACCAGCACGACGTGGTCGAACTCGAGCCCCTTGGCAAGAGCCGCCGGCACGACGTCGACGCGTGGCTCGTTGTCGTCGCCGAACGGCGCCGGCGCGCGGCCGAGCACCGCGTGCTCGATGCCCTCGGTGGTCAGAGCGGCGTCGGCGCGGTCGGCCAGCTGGTCCGCGACGATGAGGCCGACCGAGCCTTCCTGCTGCAGCGCCGCCCGGACGTGGTGGATCGCCGTGGTCAACGGGTCGCCGGCTTGCTGGATCACGAGCTCGCCTCGCGACCGGCGTACCGACGAGGGCTTGCGCAGCTCGGGCGCGATCAGGGGAAGCAGCTTGGCCGCGAAGTCGATGACCTCGCCGGGGACGCGGAAGCCGACCGTCAGCTCCTCCACGTGAGCGTGCGGCTTGCCAAGGTGCTGAAGGGCCTCCGGCCACGACCCGACGCCCCACGCGGTGGTCGCCTGCGCGAGGTCGCCGAGGACGGTGGCGGAGCCGGTCGAGCACTGGCGTCCGACGCTTCGCAGCATCATCGGCGAGAGGTCCTGCGCCTCGTCGAGCACGACCAGTCCCAGGCTCGGGGTGCGCTCGACAAGGTCGGCCGCCTCGTCGATGAGCACAGCGTCGTGCAGGGTCCAGAGAGCACTGCCCGGGCCTTTCGCAGGCTTGGGCCAGCGGATGAGCTCTTGCTCAGCCGGGGTGAGCACGCTCTCGGCCGCAGCGGCGAGGAACTCCGGCTCACCCAGCAGACGCATCACCAGGCGGTCGGGCTGCACCTGCGGCCACAGGGTGTCGACGTACCGCTTGACCTGGCGACTGCGCGCTACCGCGTTCTGCACCCGGTCGTCGGGGGAGTCCCCGGCGAGCTCCATCTTGACGAGGACGGCATGGGCCAGCCGTTGCGGCAGCATCTGGCGGCCGGCGCCGTAGCGGATGCCGCGAGCGCGCAGCTCGGCGACGATCTCATCTGCCTCCTACGCCGGGATCCGCCACCGCCGGGCGCCGACAGGGAGCACCAGTCCCTCGCTGGCTGCCGTGAGCTGGCCCCAGAGCGCCCGCTCGATCACGGCCGCCATCCGGGCATCGCCCTTCACCCGGGCGGTCTCGAGCCGGTCGTCAGCCTTGACGGCAACGCGCGCGACGAGCTGGGTCAGCGTCGTCTGGCGAGCATCGATCTCACCCAGCGCCGGCAGCACGTCGCCGATGTAGCGGAGAAACGAGTCGTTGGGGCCGACCACCAGCACCCCCTGCCTGCTGAGCTGGTCGCGGTGGGCGTAGAGCAGGAACGCGGCTCGGTGCAGACCTACCGCCGTCTTCCCGGTCCCCGGGGCGCCCTGAACGCAGACGCTGGTGGTGAGGTCGGAGCGGACGATGTCGTCCTGCTCGGGCTGGATCGTCGCGACGATGTCGCGCATCGGCCCCATCCGCGGACGCTCGATCTCTGCCTCGAGGATGTCGCTGTGCACGACGTCGCCCGGCTGCTGCGGCGGCTGCGCGACTGCCGGCTTGTCGGTGCCGGTCGCGCTGGCCTGCGGGGGCGTGCCGTCAAGAGCTTCGTCCTCGTAGGCGGTGACGACGCCGTGCTGGAAGCCGAACCTCCTGCGGAGCCGGACACCGAACGGCTGGCGCGCGCTGGCGCGGTAGAAGGGGCGCGAGATCGGCGCCCGCCAGTCGACGACCAGCGGATCACCCGCCTCGTCGGTCACATGACGGCGACCGATGTAGAACCGTTCCCCGGGCAGCCCGAACTTGTCGGCGTCGAACTTGTCGGCCCCGAGCTTGTCCGCGCCGTGGTTCCCGTAGTCGAGTCGGCCGAAGAACAGGGGCACCGACGGGTCGTCCTCGAGCGCCTTCATCCGCTTGTACAGCGTGTACTTGAGGTATTCGACCGAGAATTTGTCACCGCCGAGCGCCGACATCGAAGCCGTGCGCTCGCGCATCCGGGTGAGCTGTCGGCGGGACTCGGCGAGATGGGCCTGCTCTGCGGAGATCTCGTGGTCCATGGAGCCGAGGAGCCTAGCAGCGCACCGCGACCCGGCACCAACGGTCAAGCCGGACCACCAGACGAAGCCGGAGTCAGCGGAGCAGACAATTCTCGACCAAAGCCCGGACCGTAACGCTCAGTGTCTGCTGCAATACAGAGATGGATCTGCAGTTACAGACGCTGTCGGGTGTGCTCGAACAGGCGGACTATCGTCTCCGTTCCGGATCGCATGCCGCCCCGCGCCTGTGGCCGACCGGCTTCCGTGCCCTCGACGCCAACCTGAGTGGCGGGTTTCGGTCTGGTGAGTTGGTCCTGCTGGCCGGACCGCAAGGTCTGGGCAAGACGACGTACGCCCTGCAGATCCTGCGTTACGTCGCGAACTCGGGACGGTCGGCCGTCTACTTCTCGTTCGAGCACGACCCGCAGGGTGTCTTGGAGCGACTGGTCGCTATGGAGGCGGGCATGATCGCCGGCAACAACGCCGTGACCCGCAACCGTGTGCGCACATCCTTCGAGGGCACCGACGGCAAGTCCGGAGCGCTGGCCGAACGGCTGCACGACACCGAAGGTGGTCAGCAGGCCGTCGAGGCCGTGCAGTCGTACGCCGACCGGTTGATGCTGCATCGCTCCGCCGGCTACCAGACCACGCTCGACACCATCCGCGAGGTCGTGGACGCCGTCCGTGCCGAGACCAAGCAGCTGCCTTTCGTCGTCGTGGACTACCTGCAGAAGGTCAAGGTCACCGGTCCGGTGATGTCAGAGGATGACCGCATTACCGCCGTCGTCGAAGGACTCAAGGACCTGGCGCTCGATCTGGATCTGCCGATCATGGCGATCGTGGCGGCCGACAAGTCAGGCGTCGAGGCCGGCAGGCGGATGCGCGCCCACAACATGCGGGGTTCGTCAGCGCTGGCGTATGAGGCTGACACGGTGCTGATCATGAACGACAAGTACGACTCCGTTGCCCGTCACCACCTCGTCTACAACGTCGGCGCCGCCGAGCGGTTCAAGGACTGGGTGGTCGTGACGATCGAGAAGAACAGAAGCGGGACCTTCGGTGTCGACCTCGAGTTCCGCAAGCGCTTCGATCAGTGCCGTTTCGAGGGCCACGGCCAGCAAGTGGCCGAGCAGCTCGTCGACGACCGCGTCTACGTCGAGTAGGGCAACCGGTCGGAACGGAAACCAGGCGCGGCCCGGACCGCCGCTGCGGTCTCAGCATTGCCTGGGGCGGTGACTGCGTCGAGGCCCAGCACCGGGACCGTTACGTTCCCGATCTGACGACCGACGCACGGCGGACGCGGGTCCGAGCTCAAGGTCACGACGATGCGGGTCGCTGACGGGGGAGGTGGGGTGTGAAAGCTTGAGATCAAAATGAGTATGTGAGACCAATATTGATCGCAACGAAACGCAGGGGGGTCCCCCGAGGCGGAGGTGTCGAGTCATCTCCTCGGTCGAGGCGCTGCGTTGAACGGCCGATCGAGCGGAGGACCAGGCAGACAGGACTCAGGCGGACAGGACTCAGGCGGACAGCGAGTCGGCGTCCACGATGTTGTAGGAGTAGCCCTGCTCGGCGAGGAAGCGTTGCCGGTGCTGGGCGAAGTCGGCGTCGACGGTGTCGCGGGCGACCACGCTGTAGAAGCGCGCAGTGCGGCCGTCGCCCTTGGGCCGCAGCAGGCGGCCGAGTCGTTGGGCCTCCTCCTGTCGCGACCCGAAGGTCCCGGACACCTGGACAGCGACCGTCGCCTCGGGGAGGTCGACCGAGAAGTTCGCCACCTTGCTCACCACGAGCAACGAGATCTCTCCCGAGCGGAACGCTGCGAACAGCCGTTCCCGCTCCTTGACCGGTGTCTCTCCCTTGATCAGCGGCGCACCGAGGTGCTCGGCCAGCTCGTCGAGCTGGTCGATGTACTGCCCGATCACGAGCGTGGGCTCGGCGGGGTGCGACGAGATGATCTGGTCAACGACCGGGTTCTTGCCCGCACAGCAGGCAGCGAGTCGGTAACGGTCCTCCGCCTCGGCCGTGGCGTAGACGAACCGTTCGCTGTCGGTCAGCGACACCCTCACCTCGAGACACTCCGCGGGGGCGATGTAGCCCTGTGCCTCGATGTCCTTCCAGGGCGCGTCGAAGCGCTTCGGACCGATCAGCGAAAAGACATCACCCTCCCGACCGTCCTCCCGAATCAGCGTTGCCGTCAGGCCGACCCGGCGGCGGGCCTGCAGCCCAGCCGTCATCCGGAAGATCGGCGCCGGAAGGAGATGCACCTCGTCGTAGATGACCAGACCCCAGTCGCGAGCTTCGAAGAGCTCCAGGTGGGCGTACACACCTTTGCGACGTGTCGTCATCACCTGGTAGGTGGCGATGGTTACCGGGCGGATCTCCTTCACGGCGCCGGAGTACTCGCCGATCTCGTCCTCGGTGAGCGTCGTTCGTAACAGCAGCTCCTTCTTCCACTGGCGCGCCGAGACGGTGTTCGTGACCAGGATCAGCGTGGTCGCCTGCGCCTGAGCCATCGTGGCCGCGCCGACGAGCGTCTTGCCGGCGCCGCACGGGAGGACGACGACCCCGGAGCCGCCGTGCCACAGCTGTTCGACGGCTTGCTCCTGATACGGCCGCAGCGACCAGCCTTTCTGAACGAGCTCGATGCGGTGCGCCTCGCCGTCGACGTAGCCGGCGAAGTCCTCAGCCGGCCAACCGATCTTGAGCAGCGCCTGCTTGAGGTTTCCGCGTTCGGAGGTGTGGACCACGACGGACGTGTCGCTCAGCCTGGCCCCGAGCATCGGCGCGATCCGCTTGGCTCGGACCACTTCCTCGAAGACCGCTTGGTCGGTGCTCGTGAGGACGAGTCCGTGCGTGGGGTGCTTGTCGAGGCGAAGCCTCCCGTAGCGGCCCATGGTGTCGGCGATGTCGACCAGGAGCGAGTGCGGCACGGGGTAGCGCGAGAACGTCAGAAGCGCGTCGACCACCTGCTCGGCATCGTGCCCGGCCGCCCGGGCGTTCCATAGGCCGAGCGGCGTAAGGCGGTAGGTGTGCATGTGCTCGGGGGAGCGCTCGAGCTCGGCGAATGCCGCGATGGCGCGGCGGCAGTCTCGGGAGCGGGGGTGGTCGACTTCGAGGAGGAGCGTCTTGTCGGACTGGACGATCAGGGGACCGTCGGTCATACGCGGGACTCGGCTTTCCGGCGCGCCCGGTAGGCGGCCACGTTGGCTCTTGAGGAGCAGCGGTCGGAGCAGTAACGGCGTGAGGAGTTGGGGGAGGTGTCGATGAAGACGTTGTCGCACGTGGCCGACGAACATACGCCGAGGCGGCTGGGACCGAAGTCGACCACCAGCATGGCCAATCCCATGACGCACTCGGCGGTCATCAGCGACGACACGCTCGACCCGCGCTCCGCCACGTGCAGGTGCCAGGTCGAGGAGTCGTGGCCGGCGATGTGCGGAGAGACCGGATGCTTCGACAGCAAGGCGTTGACCAGCGACACGACCTGCTCCTCGTCGCCGGAGCTCGACGCCTCGAAGACCGGTCGTAGCTCGCGACGCAACCGCTTCATCACCGGCAGGTCACGCGGCTCGACCCGCCGCAGCAACCATTGGCGAGACGCCAGGTAGTCGGCCAGGTCGGACTCCGTGTCCAGGGGTGAGTTGACCAGGTTGGCCGCCAGGTCGGCATAGCGCACGAAGTCCACGCGCCCATCGTACGGCCTGAACAGGAAATCGGGTAATGGCCAACCGCTGAAATGGACATTACGAAGGTGCGGGTCAGAGGTGCTGGTCAGTGGGGATGGTCAGGCTCCCGGCCGGAGGATGTGCGCAGCCGTGATTCGTCGGAGCGGCAGTTGCATCGACTCGTCGGTCTTGGCGTCCCGCGCCTCGACCAGGCCCTCCTCGACCGAGGCGATCTTGAACAGCCGTTCCGTGCGCCGGCCGGCTTTGTCGACGTACCCGCACCAGACGACCTCGCTCGTCTCGACTGCCTCGCGGAGGGCACCGAGCGGCGAATCGAACACATCGCCCCAGCTCGAGCCGGTGGCGGCGTCGGTCGAAGGAGGTGGGTCAGGCTCCTTGGCGCGCAGGAGGGTGACGACGCGGGCAACCTCCGTCGCGTCCGGGGAGGCGTCGGCGGCAGGCTCCTCGGGAACGGGCGCGCTCGCCCGCAACGGCTGTCGATGACGGTGCGTGGCGTCCCAGGTCCCGTCGGCGGCCGGGGGTGGCTTCAACCGGTCGAGGTCGCGCACCAGGTAACGCAACGGCTGAGGCAGCGGCGTACGCGACCGCGCCTGCAGGGTGGCGAGGATCGTCTCACTGTCCCAGCCGAGAGCCTGGGCTCGTTGGAGCGACTCGGTCGAGAAGCGGTAGACGGTCGCGCCGCCGCGGGACTCGACATCAGCCAGCGCGCCCAGGTCATGGGCCGCTGCCGGCGTCAGCGGACCCGGCGCGATCGCCGTGAAGTCAGCCTGCACGACGACATGGTCCACCCGCTCCGGCAGCAGGGCTGCCAAGGCGTCGGCGTCCGGCGCAACGGTGTACGCGGCCAGCGCGCCGAGCCCGGTGAGCCCCAGCCACGACGCTTGTTCAAGCAGTTCGGCGGCCTGTCGGTCGGTGCGTCCGGGTCGTCGCGGTCGTTGCCAGTCGAGCCACGTGCGGACGTCGGCAGGGGTCAGTACCAGCCCCTCCTCCGGCGGCCCGAAGGCACCGAACGCGAGGCGCTTGACCCAGCCGAGGCCCGTCGCTGTTTGACGTTCGAACCACGCCTGTAACAGCTCGACCCACTGCGCCTGCAGCTCCAGGCCCTGCCAGGAGTCGAAGGCCGCGGTGGGCACGAGGATCTCGTCGCGTCCGTCCGAGGAGATGCCGAGCAGCCCCGCAGTGCGGGCGATCTCGAGATGGGTGACAGCGGCGGCAGAGCGGACGTCGAGCATCTCCGCCAGCAGCCGGAGGTCCCGGGTCGCCGGCCCGCCGTCGCGCCGCAGTCGCAGCGGTTGGTGGTCACAGTGCTCGACGAGACAGTCCATCCGGCGGACGAGCTCGAACGCCGACCCGGCAGCCGCCCTCGCCACCAGCGTCGGGGCTCGCCTCTCGGCGTCGGTGAAGACGGGCGGATGCGCGGGGGGCGGGGACTGTCCGAGCGGCTCACTGCCCGACACAGGCTTCTCGAACACGTTGGTCAACGCCCGCACCGGCCGAAGCGCCGCCGCATCACCCCAGACCAGGGCCAGCGACCGCAACCGCTCGCAGGCGCGCTCCACGTCAGCCAGATCAACCCCGTCGAGGACGAGCTCGGCTGGCTGGAAGGCCCGCGAGTCACTCGCCACTCCGGCTACCCACACTTCGAACGCTGTCAGGCGCTGCAACGCCAACGTGATCGAGTGTCGTGTGGTCGCGCGGGAAGCGAGCTCGGCAAAACCCGTCGGCGCGGGCACGGCCAGGTCGGGTCGGTCCATCAGCAACTGCGTCAATGCGGGCGCGTCGAGCTCGCGAAGCATCTGCGTGAGAGTGCGCGGCGACACAGCTGGGGAAGGACCCATCCCACCCACGGTAGTCGGTCGCACCAATGACAGCGGGGCACAGCCGACCGGTGGGCCGGCAACCAGTGTGCAGAGGCGGCATTGGCCTGCGGGCGTGGGAGTATTGCCCCGGACATCGAGAGGGGTCGAACTTATGGCGCTCATTCAGGCGCGCGGGTTGAACAAGACGTTCGGAAGCAAGGCGGCGGTACGGGGGTTGTCCTTCGACGTCGTGCCCGGGTCGGTCACCGGATTCCTGGGACCCAACGGGGCCGGGAAGTCGACGACGATGCGGCTGATGCTCGGACTGGACAACGGTGACGGGGTCACGACGTACGACGGTGTGCCCTATCGCGAGCTGAAGTACCCGCTGCGTCAGGTCGGGTCGGTGCTGGACGCCAAGCCGTTCCACCCCACTCGCAAGGCCGTCAACCATTTGCGCATGCTGGCGGTGTCCAACGACATCCCCCGCAGCCGCGTCAACGACGTGATCAACTTGGTCGGCCTCGGCGACGTCGCCAACGCGAAGCCGAAAACGTTCTCGCTCGGTATGGGCCAGCGGCTCGGTCTCGCCACCGCCCTGCTGGGCGACCCGGGCACGCTGATCCTCGACGAGCCGGCCAACGGTCTCGACCCGCAAGGTGTGCACTGGCTGCGCAACATGCTCAAGGCCCTCGCCGGACAAGGCCGCTCGATCTTCGTCTCCAGCCATCTGCTGTCGGAGATGGCCTTGATGGCCGACTCGCTCGTTGTCGTCGGCCGCGGCTCACTCATCGCCAGCGGCAAGATGAGCGACTTCATCTCGACGAGCAACCGCAACGCGGTCGTCATCCGGGTCGACAACGCCGAGCTGATGACGCGCGAGCTCCGGGCCCGCGGCGCTGCGGTCGTCACCGAGCCCGATGGCCGGCTCGCGGTCACGGGCCAAGACTCCGACCAGGTCGGTGGCCTCGCGCACGAGCTCGGCGTCCGGGTGTTCGAGCTGTCCAACCGCGAAGCCACGCTCGAGGAGGCGTTCCTCGACGCCACCGGCGCGTCGGAGGAGTTCCGCGCCTCGATGGGATTCGGCAACCAGGCGCCGGCGTTCGGCGGTCCGATGATGGGTCAGCACGGCTATGGAGCGGGCGGCCCCGTAGGTCCCCCGCAGCCGGGTTACGGCCAGCCGCCGCAGCAGGGCTACGGCCAACCGCCACCCCAGGGGTACGGTCAACCCCCGCAGCAGGGGTACGGCCAACCGCCGCAGCGGGGCTACGGCCAACCCCCGCAGCAGGGGTACGGCCCACCCCCACAGCAGGGGTACGGCCAGTACGGCCAGCCGCCGCAGCCTCCCGCCGAGACCACCTCGACCGAAGACGACCACCGCCGGAACGGAGAGACGTCATGATCGGCGCCCTGAAGTATGAGTGGGTGCGCATCACCAGCATTCGTTCCAGCTACTGGATGTCGGGACTGGCCGTCGCGCTCAGCGCCGGCGTCGCCATCATCTTGTGCCTCGTCGTCAACGCCGCCAACAGCGCCGGAGATCTCGGCGACCTGGCGGGTCAGTCGACGTTTTCGACCTGGATCGTGACGTCCGGCGCCTCGGGGCCCGGGATGCCGATCCTCGCGGCGGTGTTCTTCGCCGTTATGGGGTGCATGGCCATGGGCCACGAGTACCGGTACGGCACCAACAAGGCGACATTGTCCGCGCTGCCCGATCGCATTGCGGTACTCGCGTCGAAGTCGCTCGTGTTGTCCGCCTGGGTGGCCGCCACCGCCTTGCTGGTCTTGCTGCTCAACTCCGCGATCGCGTGGCTGTTCGTCGACGGGATGAGTCTCGACGGTGGCTCGCTGAGGCCGATGTTGTTCTTCATGCTGTACTGCGTCGGTTTCGGTCTCGCCGGCCTCATGCTCTCCTCGATCACCCGCAACCAGGTGGGGTCGATCGTGGCCGTGCTCGTGTGGCCGCTGGTGCTCGAACCCATCGTGTTCGCGATCCTGCGCGCCACCGCGCTCAGCGGCTCCGACATCGGCCTCGGCAAGCTGGCCAACCTGCTGCCGGCGGCCGCCGGCCGCCGGACGATGTTCCGGCCGTTCGACCTGTTGGCGAACCTCGACGTGTCGTCCGAAACGACCATCTGGGGCCTGGCCGCGAGCACGGCGGTGTTCTGGATCGGCATCGCGATCTTGGTGGCGATCGGCGGGACACTGTTCGTCAAGCGCGACGCCTAGGCGGTCGTTGACGGCGGCCTCGCCGCGTCACCACTGGCGAGCGCTAGTCCAGGGTCACGTAGGTACGGCGGCCCGACTCGGCGTACGTCACGTACCCGAACCACCGCTTGGCTTCGTCGAGCCTCCCCCACGTCATGGTCATGTCGAAGAGTCGCCCGCCCGTCACCCGCAGCGGGCGCGGGGAGATCTGCGCCTTGCCGCGCACACCTTCGGGCACGAGCCACCCGGTCAGCTGTGCCGGCGTGCTGGTGCCGCGGTTGGACGCGGCTGAGACGGAATACACCTCGTAGCGACCGGAAGGCGGCTGGACGAGCGTTACCTGCTCGTCGCCGGCGAGTGAGTCAGCCGACGCCACCAACGCGCCGTCACGATAGACGAACAGGTCGAGGTCATCGCCTTCGTGCGCTGCCGCAAGGGCGAACCGCGCCACTGCGGTACCACCCGGTACGCCGAACGAGGTGGCGACAGCGCTCGAGCTCGCCACCGGCTGCTCGGGATCGAACACACCCGGCTGCAGTGACAGGGCGCTCGGCACCGCGCCCACCGGACCCACCAGCGACGCCCGCAAGGTGCCGGTCACGCCGGCGCGAGCGACGACGTCAGTGCTCCGGTCGGCCTGGCTGGCCGTCACCTCGTCCGGGGCCCGGAGGTACTGAGGCCGGACGACGATGGGGGTGGTGACCCGATGCCCCTGCGAGCCACGCCAGGTCAGGGTCCCGGCGGCGAAGCGTTCGTAGTGAGCTCGCTCGCGGGCGTTGAACGTCACGGTGAACTCGGCCGACTCCCCGGGTGCCAGCAGCAGTGAGCTCGGCGCCACCGACACGTCGACGCCGCGCACGCCGCTGACACGCGCGAGATAGGTCTCGCTGCGGCTGGAGACGTTGGTGACCGTGCGGGTGACCCGGTCGCTGCCCACGAGGCTGCCGATACAGATGGAGGGAAGGTTCAGGTTGGCACCGGAGACGGCGCGCACCTGCTTGTCGCCGCCGTAGGACACACCGCGCCCCCGCAGATACCCAAGCCACGCCGTCAACCCGGCGTCGTACACGAGTCCCGGGTCGAGCATCCGTCGCGGCGCGGCCAGCCCGGCGCCTTCCGTGAGCGGGCCGTCGGTCTCGAGGGCGTTGGCGGTCGTGAGCAGCGCGGACTTGAGTGCGGCCGCCGACCAGTCGGGGTGGCGTGCGGACAGCATCGCCGCCAGCCCGGCGATGGCCGGTGCCGACATCGACGTGCCTGAGTAGATATCCCACAACCGGCCGAAGTTCGACGGTGGCGCAACGGCGGCCAGCACGCTGACGCCGTTGGCGGCCAGATCGGGCTTGAGGACGTCGGCGTCGACTGTCGACGGGCCGCGTCCCGAGAAGGCGGCGATCGTACGCTCCGCTGCGGGCTCGTCCCAGGTCGGCGCCAGGCTCGCCGTGGGCGCGAGGCTTCGGGTCAGGTAGCGCTCGAGCGCGACGGCGCCCGCTCGATCGACATGCACGGTGGGGACAGAGTGCAGGTCGGCGTTCGTGACGCCGGGGAAACGGTTGGTGAGGACCATGGCGCTGCCGCCGGCCCGGTTGACGGCCTGGCTCTTGGCGACTCGTGCGATGGTCCCGCGCTCGCACACGACGATGGCGCCGTCGACGAGGCTCGCGTCGAGCGACCCAGGGAAGCAGACCTCGGCGTGCCGAAGACTTGCGGTCGGGGAGCCGACATCGCCCGCGTCGACGAGGCGGGTCGAGCCGACCCGACGGTTCGACACCATCGCGCCCTTGATGCGGGTGCCGTTGCCGAGCGTCAGCGCGCCTTGGTAGCCGGGTTGGCTGACGGCGGCGACGGTGGTCACCCACGGGCTCTGGTGGGCGACGGTGCTCGAAGCCGGGCCGTCGTCGCCGGCGGGCGTGGAGATGAAGACCCCGGCCGCGGCCGCGTTGAGAAACGCCAGGTCGACCGCGTCAGGGAGCGGCTGCGGGGCCGGGGTCTGCGCGTCGGCGATGGAGTAGTTCAAGACGTCGACGCCGTCGTTGACGGCTTGGTCGATCGCCATCACGGTGTCGGCTGTGGTGCAACCGTCGTCGTCAGGGTCAGGCGCCACCCAGCAGGCCTTGTAGACGGCCAGCCCGGCACCGGGCGCCATCCCGAAGATCTTGCCGAAGTGCTGGTCGTTGATCTGGACCGAGACACCGGCGTTACCGGCCGCAAGGGCCGCGGTGTGCGACCCGTGACCGCTGCCGTCGCGGGGGGACAGGTACTCCGCGGCGGCGATGTTGTCGCTGCCGAACCCCGCGACGAAGTAGCGTGCGGACACCACTTTGTCGTTGCAGTCGGCCTCGACCCACTGCTCCGCGCCGGCACAGCTGACGGTGAAGCCTGGATACCTGCGCGCCAGCGCAGCAAACCCGGAAGGGATGCCGGCGAAGGACGGGTTCTCCGGCCAGATGCCGGAGTCGATGACGCCCACGACGACGCCGCGACCCGCCTTGGCCGGGCCGCCGACGCCGGACCAGATGCCGGGAGCCGCCACCGCCGTCCGCGGCCGGTCTCGGCCGGACTGGTGTGAGCCGGCGAGCAGCTGCTTCGTGCTGCGCTCGACCGCGAGGACCTCCGGCAGCGCGCCAAGCTGCTTCACCTGGCTCGCGGTCAGCTCGGCGGCGAACCCGTTCAGGGCCGTGGTGTAGGAGTACAGCGCGGCGACCTGACCCACGGCGGCGCGGACGTCCGCCTGCTCATCGAGGAGGAGACCGCGGTACGCCGACACGGACGGGCGGCTGGCGTCGAACCGCTCCCCGGGTTGGGGCGCCGTTGCGGCCAAGCCCTTGTCCCCCCCGGCGTACGAGGCCAGCGGTGGCCGTCGCAACAGCACGAGGTAGAGATCCGCGACCTCGTCGTCGGTGAAAGTGCGAGTCGTCGACGCCGAGACGGGTGCGGCGCCCGCCACGGGGGTGGACAGGGCAAGGCACACCAGGAGGGCGCTCAACAGCAGGCACAGCGTCGTGACGCGACGGGGGAAAGGCTTCTCCCCTGGCCTCTCCACTGGCGTCTCCACTGGGCACCTCCCTGGCACCTCCACTGGCACCTCCTGGCCGCTCGTCGCCTCCGTCCTGCAGTGACCGTCGCACCTGACCGGCACTGGGACGGGCCCGGGAGCAGAGATACAGTCTAGGTTGTGCCACCACCCCCCGTCGCTAGTTCCCAACGCGACGCGGCGACGACCGGCAGCGAGCAGTCGCTGCTCGAGCTGCGGATCGATGATCTGATGGCCCGGCTGCAGGCTCTGGGCAGCGTGGTGATCGCGTTCAGTGCAGGGGCTGACTCCGCCTTCCTGCTTGCAGCGGCCGTTCGCGCCCTGGGCGCCGACCGCGTTGTCGCCGCCACCGCTGTTTCGCCGTCGCTGCCGCAGGACGAGCTCGCGGCCGCACGAGCGTTCGCCGCTGACCTCGGCGTCCGCCATGAGACGCCGTCCACCCACGAGATGGAGCGGGAGGGTTACCGCGCCAACACCGGCGACCGTTGCTACTTCTGCAAAGCCGAGCTGGTGGAGGTCTTGCTGCCGTTGCTGTCGGCTCTCGACATCGCGGCGGTGGCCACTGGTACGAACGCCGACGACGCCCGCGCGGGATTCCGTCCTGGAATCCGGGCGGCTGCGGAGCGCGGAGCCGTCACCCCCCTCCTCGATGCCGGCCTCACGAAGGACCAGGTGCGAGCAGCGTCCCGGGCGTGGGGACTACCGACGTGGGACAAGCCTGCAGCGGCCTGTCTCTCGTCGCGGATCGCGTACGGCGTCCAGGTGACACCGCGTCGGCTGGCCCGTGTCGAGCGGGCAGAAGACGCGCTCCGTCGGGTCTTGGCGCAGCATGCGACGAGTTGTGACAACGTGCGAGTACGAGACCTGGGGGAGTTCGCGCGGATCGAGTTCGACAAGGCCGTCGTGGCCACGGTGCAGTCGTCGCAACCGCTTCTGGGCGCGGTCGTCGCGGCGGTCGAGGCGGCCGGGTTCGCGTCCGCGGTGGTCGACCCGTTGGGCTTTCGTTCCGGCTCGATGAACGAGCTTCTCGCTGAGCCCGAGCGGTTCCGCTGAGACGGTAGGATTGGTCTCCGCCCCAAGCGACTGGGGTTCCCCTGTCAGCTGCCATGGGCAGCCCAAACGCATCGCGAGGTCGAACAGTGCCAACGGGCAAGGTCAAGTGGTACGACGCCGAGAAGGGTTTCGGCTTTCTCACCACCGACGACGGTGGCGACGTCTTCGTCCGTTCAGACGCGCTGCCGTCCACCGTTACGGCGCTGAAGTCGGGTTCTCGGGTCGAGTTCGGGCTGGTCCAAGGTCGCAAGGGCGACCAGGCCATCCAGCTGTCGGTGCTCGACCCGACCCCCTCGGTGGCCAAGGCGGTGGCCAAGGCGAGCCGCAAGAAGCCCGATGACATGGTGGGCATTGTCGAGGACCTGATGAAGTTGTTGGAGAACCTCGAGCAGACCTACCGTCGTGACCGGCACCCCGACCCGCGCTCGGCCAAGCGGACGGCGGCGCTGTTGCATGCCCTCGCAAGCGAGCTCGAGCTCTGACCAGCCGGCTCTGACCAGTCTGCTCTGACCAGCCTGCTCTGACCAGCATGGGACTCCCGGAGAGCTGACTGCGGATCCCGGTTGCGAATCTTCCCTCAGGCGACGCCGGGATATCGGCGGGCGGCCTGTCGGCTGACGGCCAGACCGCGAAGCACGAAGACGAGCCAGCCGATCAGCAGGACCGCGATGACGACCAGGCCCAGCCGTGCGATCAACGGCATCAGCACGCCGACGAAGCCGCCGATCACCCACGACAGCTGCAGCAGCGTCTCGGACCGCGCGAAGGCACTGGTGCGCACGCGCTCGGGAACCTCGCGCTGGATGAGCGCGTCGAGCGACAGCTTGCCCAGCTGCTGGCTCAAGCCGGCGACGAGGCCGAGCGCCATGGCCGGGATCAGTCCGAAGAAGAGGGCGGCGTAGACGGCCGCAGCTGCGTCAGCGACCAGCACGATCAGCACGATCGACTCGGGTTTGCGGTCCTTCAGAATCGAACCGAGGGCAGTGCCCACGGTGCTGCCGAGCCCCACCGAGCCGATCACCAGCCCGAGCAGCAGAGTGCGCTTGTCCTCCCAGCCCGGGATCGGTTCCTCCCGCAGCAGAAACGCCATAAACATGGTGAGGAAGCCCGACAACATCCGCAGGCCTGCGTTGCAGCGCAAAGCGGTCACCACGGTCGGCGTGATCCCACGTCCCCGCGGCGACGAGTCGGTGACGTCGCGCATCCCGACCTGCTCCTCGCCCTCGGACGAGTCCACCCGGCTGGGTAGCAGGATCGTCAGCACAGTGCCACCGATGAAGACCAGGGCGGCGAAACGCAAGGACCACTCGGCACCGATCAACGACGCGCCGGTGGCGATGGGGCCGGCGACAGCCGCTCCGGCGATGCTCGCGATCGAGATCCGCGAGTTCGCCTTCACGAGCGTGAGCCCAGGCGGGAGCAGTCGCGGGATGGTCGCTGCACGCGTCACGCCGTACGCCTTGGACGCCACCAGGCAAGTCAGCGCGGCGGGAAACATCCACGGTGACTCGTTGGCGACCGCGCCGGCGAGCGCCCAGCACCCGAACGCCCGCAAGGCGAAGGTCGAGCCGATCGCCCACCGGCGGCCCCGCCGGAACTTGTCGAGGAAGGGCCCAATGAGCGGTGCGACCACGGCGAAGGGCAGCATCGTGATGCCGAGGAAGAGTGCGACCTGCCCGCGAGCCTCGTCGCTCGGAACGGCAAAGAACAGCGTCCCGGCCAGGGAGACAGCCAGCGCGGCGTCGCCGGCGGCGTTGAACGCGTTGAGCTCCAGCAGCCTGGACAGCCCCGACTCACCGGCACCCCCGGAGTGGGAGGCACGCCGTGCCACCCGGACTGTACGGGTCGCGGCGCGGCCCGAGAACGCAGCGACCCGCTTGCCGACGTTGGCCGCCTTGCGCGCACGGTCAGCCGCCGACGGACCGCGGCTGCCGGCCAGGTGCCCGGGCTGGCCGTAGTCGGGCCGGGCGGGGCTGCCGGCCGGGGGATAGGTGTCCGGGCGGCGCGGTCGCCCGTCCGGACCGAGGGGCGGCGGCATCCCCTGCTGACCGGGGTACGACGACCGACGGCCGCGGTCGCCGTACGCACCGGGCGGCGGCTGGCGGCTCGCGGGACGTGCACCACTGCCGGCTCGGGGGCGACGACGCGGACGTCGGCCAGGCTCGTCGGGTTGCACGACCCCATACTGCCCGGCCAGGCCGGAGCGACATCGCGTGACACCGGATTGGTCAACGGTTTCGCCGATACGGCACCATGGGACTGTGATGACGACAGCCAAGAGCCGCAAGGCCGACTCGGCGCTCGCGGCCGCGACCGACGTGGCGCGCGCCGCGCTGCTCGAGTCGGTGGCGGCGGCCGAGGTCGGCGAGCACCTGGGTGCCGTGGGTGAGGACGACCGGCTCGTCACGCACTACTTCGCCTCTCAGCAGCCGGGATACCAGGGCTGGCGCTGGGCGGTCACGGTGACGCGCGCGCCACGGCAGAAGGCGGTCACCGTCAACGAGGTCACCCTGCTGCCGGGCGAGGCGGCGCTGGTTGCCCCTGACTGGATCCCGTGGCGGGACAGGATCTCCAAGGATGACCTTGGTCCGGGCGACCTCCACCCGCGGCCGGTGGAGGACCCGCGCCTGGTGCCAGGTTACCTGGTCGGCGACGAGGCACTCGATCAGGCGACGGCTCGCGAGCAGCGCGAGGTGGCCCGTGAGGTGGGTCTCGGACGTGAGTTGGTGCTGTCCATCGACGGGCGTGACGCGGCCGCCGAGCGTTGGTACGCCGGCGAGGCGGGGCCTGATGCACCGATTGCCAAGACCGCCCCCGCGCGCTGTGCGAGCTGTGGCTTCCTGGTCCGCATGGGCGGTGCGTTGTCGCAGGTCTTCGGCGTCTGCGCGAACGCGTCGTCGCCGAGTGACGGGCAAGCCGTCTCACTTGACCACGGCTGCGGTGCCCACTCCGATGTCGTCGAGGAGCAGAGCAAGGACCAGGCAGGCACGGGCGCGCGACCCGTGCTCGACACGATGGCGTGGGACAACGTTGTCGACAGCGACCTCGTGGTCATCGCCCGCTAGAACTCCGGCTAGTGGTCATCTCTGTTAGTTCGTCGATGACCACTAGCCTCGATCTTTCATGACGCCGGCGTGGCCGGGCGTGGGTTGCGATGAGTGGTTCGGTGCCGATGCGGACAGGAGTGTTCCCCGGCGCTGTGTCCGCCGGTTCTCCGAGGGTCCGAGTCGTT
>JAABUS010000654.1_pt1 | contig 85375 bp, 28 predicted proteins | sample 5560161 | NCBI WGS metagenome assembly JAABUS01 (sample SAMN10711885, study PRJNA513376) | rock metagenome | isolation source: Antarctica rocks | place: Antarctica: Victoria Land, Trio Nunatak nord | collected 2016-01-04
TTACTACTGCTATAGATATACGCGCATACATGGCCATTGCTGCTGCCATAGATATGCGCATACATGGCCATTGCTGCTGCCATAGATATGCGCATACATGGCCATTGCTGTTGCCATAGATATGCGCGGCCTATAGATATGCGCATTCATGGCCATTGCTGCTGCCATAGATATGCGCATACATGGCCATTCTTGCCCCCATAGATGCGCGCATACCCCTATTTATGGCCTATACATATGCGTATATATGATGTTCCATGATCGCCCTTATCGACGGTAGCGACCCCCCGGAACCACCCCCAACGCCAGTAACTTTTGATTCCCGGATTCGATCGATTCGCGCGAAATCTACGCGGGGGTGACGCCTGGGCTATGCGACTCCGGACATATGGCGACGTTTTCCCAGGTGTAATTGTGCGGTGCGGTGCGACAGCGACAGGACCTTGGCCATGAATGGAATGGGGCCATGGCCATGAATGGAATAGGGCCATGGCCATGAATGGAATGGGGCCATGGCCATGAGTGGAATGCGCCATGGCCATGAATGGAATGCGCCATGGCCATGAATGGAATGCGCCATGGCCATGAATGGAATAGGGCCAGGGCCATAAGTGGGGCCATGCATGGGGGCCATGTTGGTGGCGCATTCTAAATTTAGGTATTCTCACGAGCCAAAAATATTCTCAGGAGCGCTCACGGGCACTAATAGCGCTCGAGAGTTAAGATATAGTATCACCCCGCTTAACCAAGCTCAACCGGCTCATGTGCGCTTATGGCGCTCAGAGCCTGCTCTACACTTTTGTAGATGCTAGGCGGTCTTTATACTTTTAATAATTATTTCCCTACGAACCCTATAGTATCCGACTATTTCTAATAATCTTCTCGTAGTATTTATATCGTTTATTAATACTCCGACCTAGTTACTACCTAAATTTAGCGTGTATAAGTTAACTATCAAATAAAATTTTTAAAATATTATATTTTATTAAAAAACGGAATTTTGCTCCCTTAGCCCCTACCGACGTGGTTTAGCCTTATAGCTTGGCCTTTAGCGATGTATCTTAGCCCTATAGCTTAGCCCCCACCGATATAACTTAGCCCTATAGCTTGGCCTCTATTAATTATAGTTTAGGCCTATAACTTGGCCTCTATAAATTATGGTTTTAGCTCTTATAGCCTATTATAACGACCCTAAAATAGGGGGAATACGGGGCTATTTTAGAGACTTCTTAATAGAGGATTTCGTTCGAGTAAAAGTATTAGAATATAAGAGTACAGGACTATTTAGTAAATAGATATTTAGTAATATTTAGTATTAGGGTCTTATACGCATATTCGCTCTTATCCTCCATAGATAATCAATCAAGAAGTGTTTCTACCTACTATAGTTCAATACCGATTACCGGTATAAATATAATATTATCTAAAGCTACTTTATCCCTAGGAACCCTTAAATAAATAATATATTAAAACGCGTTAGTTAAACTCTACTCTAGAAGGTATATAAGGTACTCTATTAAATAATAACGGCCTTAATAAAATATTAATTCTAAAGTTTATCTCGATTATAAACTAGCTCCGAAATCGGTCTTTTATTATTATAATAAATATTACGCCCTATAAAGGCTTTATTAGAATACGTTTTAATTTATTATATTTATATAATATTAGCTAAATCGGCCTATATTAGGATCGTTATATTATAAATAAAAACTAGTAGAAATTTACCTAGCGTAGTATTAAGGGCGCCTTTATTAGATATAAAAGTAATTATTTCTATCGAATATTAATACCTATAAATAAAATACTCCGCTTTATTTAGATTTAATAAACCGAGGAGCGCTATACTATAATATAAATACCGTTAGTTAATAAAATCTCTAGAATAATTCCCTATTAAGGGGGCGACGTTATAATAAAACGTAAAAATACTTTAAACCTATATAAACCTCCTATTAATATAGAGTTAAATATCGATGATTACGGGTATAATAATAGTAGCTCTAAACTTACTATAGCCCCCCTATAACGACTTATTAGACGTATTATCTCGTTATAGTTATTAAAGTTAAAAGTTAATATACCTAACCCTGACTAGGCGCTATAGCCGCTACTAATTATAAATAACGTATTATCGCGAGTAATAATACTAGAGTCCTCGGGCTTTAATTTATTAAACGATATAAATCCGGCCTAATATTCCCCCGCCTCCGCCTCGCCCGTAATATTAATAAAGGTATTTAATAGGTATCTAGAATTACGCGAATTTACTTTTTCCCCCGACCTAATAATATTATTAATTAAGGTATTATTATATAAGTTATATAAACCTAAAATATATAAAGAAGCTATAGTTAATACCTTAAATAAAATATACTAATAACTCGGTATAAAGGCCGAAATTAATTTACTCTTAATTAATAATATTTAAATACTAGTTAACCTACCTTATAATCGAAAAATCCTTCGCGGTAAATAGGTTTGTAAGTTTAAACGTAGTATTATTAGCGAGGTTACTCGCTATAAAGCCCGTTAAATAGTACGTAACTTTAAATAATATTAAGGAATCGATTTTAATAAGATATTTACCTTTATAATTAAGCCTATAAACTATAAAGTACTATTTATAATTATAGCGGCGTTCGACCTAGAGCTCGAATAAATAAACGTATAAACTATATTTCTCTATAGCGAGATCGATAATAATAAGATTTATATCGAATAGCCTACCGGTTTTAATAATAATTTAGGTTATATATATTTATTAAAATATACCTTATATAGGCTTAAATAATCCCTTTATATATAGTATACTATTTTTACTACCTTCCTTATTAAGCTAGGTTTTATACCCTTAAATACGGATTTTAATATCTTCCTTAATTATAATACCCAGCTAATTATTACCTTCTATATTAATTGATTAATTAATTGATTTATACACCTACTCTAGTAAAACTACTTTACTAATGAGGGAGTTCCGCGAATACTCTCCTAGTAGGGCTGCTAGCGGCGCCTACTAGCCGTTAAAGAAACCTCGTCGGTCAAAAACTCTAATTTATTAATAACTTATTTCCTCTTTTTACTAGTTAGTAGCCGATGGTTATAACTATTTAAAAATACTACTTATCCTTCCCTCCGTTTCCCTTCTACTTCAGCTTTAGACTCTATTTACCTATCTCGTAGGCCCATAGGCCGCACCTTATATATTAATAATATATTCATTACTAGTACTAGGAAGGCCGCTATTATTCAGTTTAAATAATAGTTAAATAATAAATATAAGATAATTAATCTCAGGCCTATTATTTATTATTTAGGCCTTAAAGTCGCGCGCGATCGCCTTAATTATATATTATCCCTTAACTAGGAGGCTTACCTAGAAAGAGTATTTAAGAATTATAATATATAAAATATTAAAATTAAAGTTATAGGAGTTCTAATAAATTTAATAATTAAATTTATCTCTATAGATAAAGGTTATTAGGCTAAGCCTATTTTTTTAACCGTATACTAATTAGCTATCGGATTACTTATATATATAATAATAAATATACGGCTTAATATCGTATTCGCGGTATTAATAATAAATCGTTATATTTCTAACCCCGATAAGATTTATTAGGTCGTAGTTAAATATATATTCCGTTATTTATATAGTACGTTATACCTAAAGTTTATATTCTAGGGTTAACTCGCCTTATTAAAGGGTTATATTAATACTAATTAGGCTAGCGATTATAATACGCGATACTCTACCTCTAATTATACGTTTAATCTCGGTAGTATAATTATTAACTAGTAATCTAAGCGTTAATTAACCGTTATATTATTATTTTATAAAGCCGAATACGCTAGCTAAATATAAACTATTAAGGAAATTATTTGATTTAAACGGTTATTAAAATAATTAATACTTATTACCTTTATACCCTATACTAGGGGGAAATCTAAAGATTATTTATTAATACTACTCGCTAACGTACCGTATATATTTATCGCCTTTTTAGCGATATTTATATACTTCGTATTTATTATAGTTATTTTTTATAATAATTAAGGTATTATAGCCCTAGCTAAGAACCCTTAAGATTATAATTATATTAAATATATTAACCTATAATACTATTTCCAACGCGAAAAGATTATATTAAACGAAATTAAGTTCCGCTTTATCTTTATAATAAATTAAATCGTTAATAGGCTTATTAAAGCCTTTTTTAAAATTAAATTCGATATCTTTCGGGCTATTTTAGGCCTTTAATAATTTATATAAAAGCCTATTAATACTTTTATAAAAAGATTTTTTAGTCTTTATATACTAAAAATACGGCTCTACGGGCGTACCCGAAGAGCTATATTTAAAGTTTAGTATATATTTAACGCCTTCCCCGTAAATTAAAAATTAATACACGATTTAATATTAATTAATAATTATTTTATAGATTACCGTTAATTCTTTAAGGCCTTATCTAGGGCCCTTATAAAGTATACTCTCTAAATTTTAACTAAATCGCGTCCGTACGTATAACGGTATATCCTAACTCGCTCTAGGTACTTTTAAGTTATACGCGGCGACGATAAAACCGCCTTATAATTTATCGTTCTTATTTAACCCTTTTATAACTTTTATTAATAAATATATACGTCGCTAGAATACCCCCTAAGTATCCGTTATAGTTATATATCGTTATACCCGTAGTATTTAACGCGGTCTCTATAGTATCCTAGGCGGTATTTATACCCTTAGCAATCGCCTCCCTACGAACCTTATAATATCCGACTATTTCTAATAATCTTCTCGTAGTATTTATATCGTTTACTAATACTCCGACCTAGTTACTACCTAAATTTAGCGTGTATAGGTTAACTATTAAATAATTTTTTTAAAATACCGTGTTTTATTAAAAAACGGAATTTTGCTCCCTTGGCCCCTACCGACGTGGCTTAGCCTTATGGCTTAGCCCCTACCGACGTATCTTAGCCTCATAACTTAACCCCCACCGACGTATCTTGGCCCTATAACTTGGCCCCCACCGATATAACTTAACTCTATAGCTTGGCCCCTACTAATTATAACTTAGGCCTATAACTTAGCCCCTATAAATCATGGTTTTAGCTCTTATGACCCATTATAACGACCCCAAAATAGGGGGAATACGGGGCTATTTTGGAGACTTCTTAATAAAGGATTTCGTTCGAGTAGTAGTATTGGAATATAGGAGTACAGGACTACTTAGTAACTATTTAATAAACAAATACTTAGTAATACTTAGTATTAGGGTCTTATACGTATATTCGCTCTTCTTCTCTATAAATAATCAATTAAGAAGTATTTCTATTTACTATAGTTTAATATATAGCCTAAAAGTACCTAAAGCGATTTTCGATATATCGTTATATATACGGACGCGATTTGGTTAAGGCTTAGAGAGTATACTTTATAAAAACCTTAAATAAGACTTTCAAGATTGAATAATAATCTATAAAGTAATTATTAATTAATATTAAATTATATATTAATTTTTAATTTATTAGGAAGGCGCTAAATATACGTTAAACTTTAAATATAACTCTTCGGGTACGCCTATAAAGTCGTATTTTTAATATATAAAAGTTTAAAATACTTTTATAGAAGTATTAATAGGTTTTATATAAATTATTAAAGGCCTAGAGTAACCCGAAAGATATCGAACTTAATTTTAGGAAAAACTTTAATAACTTTATTAATAATATAATCTACTATAAAAATATAACGGAATTTAATTTCGCTTAATACGATCTTTTCGCGTTAAAAGTAGTACTATAAGTCGATATATTTAATATAACCGTAATTTTAGGGGTTTTTAACTAGGGTTATAATACCTTAATTATGATAAAAAATAACTATAATAAACGCGAAATATATAGGTATCGCTGAAAAGGTAATAAATATATATAGTATATTAACGAGTAATCTTAATATATAGTCTTTAAATTTCCCCCTAGAATATAGTATAGGGGTAATAAATATTAATTATTTTAATAACCGTTTAAATTAAATAGTTTCCTTAATAGTTTATATTTAACTAGCGTATTCGGCTTTATAAAATAATAGAGTAATAATTAATTAATATTTAGATTACTAGTTAATAATTATACTACCGAGATTAAATATATAGCTAGAGGTAGAGTATCGCGTATTATATTTATTAATTTAATTAATATTAATATAGCCCTCTAATAGAGCGAATTAACCCTAGAATATAAACTTTAGATATAATATATTATATAAATAACGGAATATACGTTTAACTACGGCCTAATAGGTTTTATCCGGGTTAAAAGTATAACGGCTTACTATTAATACCGCGAAGACGATATTAAGTTATATATTTATTATTACGTATATTAGTAATCCGATAATTAATTAATATATAGTTAAAGAGGTAGGCTTAGCCTAATAACCTTTATCCGTAGAGATAAATTTAATTATTAAATTTATTAGAACTCCTATAGCTTTAGCTTTAATATTTTATATATTATAATTTTTAAATATTCTTTCTAGGTAAACCTTTTAGCTAAAGGATAATATATAATTAAAATAATCGCGCGCGATTTTGAGGCCTAAATAATAAATAATAGGCCTAAGATTAATTATCTTATATTTATTATTTAATTATTATTTAAATTAAATAATAACGGCCTTCTTAGTACTAGTAATTAATATATTATTAATATATAAAGTAATAATTAGCTGGGTATTATAATTAAAGAATATATTAAAATTCGTATTTAAAGGTATAAAACCTAGCTTAATAAAAAAAGTAATAAAGATAATATATTATATACGAGGGGATTATTTAAGTTTATATAGGGTACGTTTTAGTAATTATATATAACCTAAACTATTACTAAAACCGGTAGACTATTCGATATAGATCGTATCGTTATCGATCTCGTTATAGAGAAATATAGTTTATATATTTATTTATTCGAGCTCTAGGTCGAATACTATAATAATAACGAATAATACTTTATAGTTTATAGGCTTAATTATAAAAATAAATGTTTTATTAAAATTAATTCCTTAATGTTATTTAAAGCTACGTATAATTTAGCGGGCCTTATAACGAGTTATCTCGCTAATAATACTATATTTAAACTTATAAACCTATTTACCGCGAAGGATTTTTTTATTATAGGGTAGGTTAGTTAGTATCTAGGTATTATTAATTAAGAGTAATTTAATTTCGGCCTCTATATTAAATTATTAGTATATTTTATTTAGGGTATTAGTTATAACTTCTTTATATATTTTAAATTTATATAACTTATATAATAATACCTTAACTAGTAGTATTATTAGGTCGGGGGAGAGGGTAGGTTCGCGTAGTTCTAAATACCTATTAAATACCTTTATTAATATTACGGGCGAGGCGGAGGCGGGGGAATATTAGGCCAGATTTATATCGTCTAATAAATTAAAACTCGAGGAATCTAGTATTATTACTCGCGATAATATATTATTTATAATTAATAGTTATTATAGCGCCTATAGGTTAGGGCTAGGTATATTAATTTTTAACCTTAATAATTATAACGAGATAACGCGTTTAATTAATCGCTATAAGGGGGTTATAATAAGTTTAGAGCTACTATTATTATACCCGTAATCATCGATATTTAACTCTATATTAATAGGAGGTTTATATAGGTTTAAGGTATCTTTATATTTTATTATAATATCGCCCCCTTAACGGGGAATTATTCTAGAGATCTTATTAACTAGTGGTATTTATATTATAATATATTTATTTCTAATATAAAGCTCCTCGGTTTATTAAACCTAGGTAAAACGGAGTATTTTATTTATAAATATTAATATTCGGTAGAAATAGTTACCCTCGTACCTAACGAGGGCGCCTTTAATATTATATTAGGTAAACTTTTACTAATTTTTACCTATAATATAGCGGTCCTAATATAGGCCGATTTAGTTAATATTACGTAAATAAGATAAATTAAAACGTATTTTAATAGAGCCTTTATAAGGCGTAATATCTATTATAACGATAAAAGACCGATTTCGGAGTTAGTTTATAATCGAGATAAGCTCTAGAATTAGTATTTTATTAAGATTATTATTATTTAGTAAGGCGTATACCTTTTAAAATAAAGTTTAATTAATATATTTTAATATATTATTTATTTAAGGGTTCCTAGGGATAAAGTAGCTCTAGACGATATTATATTTATACCGGTAATCGGCGAATACCCTATTAACGTATATAAAATCCTTATCGGTATAAAGGTAATAGATATAGTAATTATTATATTCTTTAACGGACCTATAGTTATAAAAGGCGCTAAATGTATTTATTTTATTAGGTATAAAGTAGTAGTAGTTATATTTAAATTTATCGTTAATATAAATAATTATAAAGCCGAAGTTATAGGCCCTAAGATTAATAATATTATTATAAATAACGTTATATTCGAAACGGCCCTTTCGTAGGCTACGCTTATATAAATAAGTATATATCTTTATAATATTATAGGTTTTATAGCCGTTATCGCCCTTAATTTTTAATAAATCGATACCGTTAATTATTTTAAATAACCGTACTACGTTATCTTTCCCTAAATAACCGAGTCTCTCGTATTATTAAGTTAGGGCTTTAGCGTTAATAATAATTAATATTAACTACTATTAATTTATATATAGAACGTAGAGGTTATAGTTTTATAGGATTATAATAATTTCTTTAAATCCGATAGAGATCCTTTTAGAAATAAAACCTAGGGGGTAATTAACTCGTTAAAACTTAATATAAGAAATAAAATTAAAACCGCTATTAGGAATATATATAATATTATTAACCTTAAGGTATTATACGTTTTTATCGTTTAAATATAGTAGTTAAATAACGTTATTACTATATAACGTTAGGCCGCCCCTAAAACTATTAATATTATCGGCGCCTTTAAGCTTATTATATTTTATAAAAATAAAGCGATCGTAGTTAATATAAATAATAATACCGGTATTTAAAATCTAGAGTTTAGAAATATTAACTATAATACCTACGAGGGCGTAGTAGTATTCTATATTTCTTAAATTAGAGTTACCTTCGGTATTAAACCTCTAGCGCTTATTTAATTTATCGGATTTATTATTTTTACTCTTATTATTTTAGCTTCTATTATTATCGTTATTATTTCTAATAATAACGTTATTATTACCTTTACCGCCGTCTTTACCGTGGCTACCTCGACCGCGCCGGCTACGGTCGCGTTAGTTATTATAATTAAGATTATTATATTAGGGTTTATTATAAATAGTATAATACCGTACCCGCCTAATAAAGTTAGTATAGTAGGGGTATAATCGAATAATTCCTTCCTAATTAGGCCCTTAAATACGTTATAGTATTAAAGTATATACCGTAAATACTAATTAACTATAACTAGCGCCACTGGCCTATAAATATAGTATATTACGAAAGCGAGAGATCGTTATATTTAGGGTAGTCTTAGTAGTACTATTAATATTAAATAAATTATAGTCTTTAGCGAATATTTCATAATAACGTTAATAATTAATATTAAGGTTACGGTAAAACTATTAGACTATAAGGTTATTATTAAACTTAAGGTAATTAAAGTTATAAAGCTCGTTATAAGCCTCCTAAAATTTATTAGCGTAATCGCTAGGATTATTATACTAACTAGTAGTAAAATAATTAAGTTTAATTAATATCTTATATAGGTAGTTAGAGTTACGAGGTTTAAATTCGTTTATGATAGTTATCTAAAAAGTATTAAACGAAGAGCGTTCGAATAATTTATTTGATTATTATCCTTGAACGAAAAAGATAAGACGAAAACTGGGCCAATAGGATTTCACTACCCTAAAGGGTTACGAAATCAGTTAAGATAAAAGGGAATGGGAGTGGTAGAGATAGGATTTAAAGTACTAGGGTAGGGAGTAGGCTACTAGCGTATTCTAACGCGACGAAGATATCGTAATAATAAAATAAGACTAGTAATTAAATAAGAGGGTATAAAGGGGGTATAAAAGCTTTAAAAGAATTAGCGGTAGTTATAATAAAGGCTATAAAAGATATAGAATATAAAGAGGTATAGTAGATAATATACCGCGGGTTATAGCTAACGTAGATCGCGCTAGGGATAATCCTTAGTTATATATAAGAATCGGTAGAAGAGCGTAGGCTCTAGGAGGCCTAAATAGACTTATTAAAATAAGAAGTTTAAAAACTTAAGGCGAGGAGTATACCTATATTATTAATATAAAGCTAGGCTAATATTACCCGTAGATATATATTCATCCTATCGAGATATATAGCCGAAACGAACCCCCCTCCCCCGGTAATAACGACTAGCGCGAAAGCGAAGTAGTTAATAATTAGGATAAATAATACTAAAACTAAAGAATAATTTAGGAAGGTAATTAACTCTTAATTAATTAAAATATTCCGGAACGGAGCCTACTCGGTAGCGGAGTCGATCGTCGGAGTAAAATAAATAATAAAAGGAGACTTCGTTTTATACTATATAATAGTAGAGGTAAGGTAAGAGCTAGAGAAAATAATTAAATAAATAAAAAGCGTTAACCCCTCGGCGAGAGTATTAAGATAAACCTACGCGGTAGTAATATATAACGTAAAGAAGGAGGCCGTCGATATAAGTAATTAAAAAGCGGTAATAAAGATATTAAGGAAAAATAACTATAAGCTATACCCGGGATTAAATATCATAAATATAAAATAATTAGGATTCGCTTTTAAGCTAGACGAATACGACTATAAAAAGAAATATTTAATACTCCTTCTTAAGATCCCGGACTTAGATATAGTAAATAGACTAGTAGCGGACGGGTTCCTAGAAAGCGAATAACTATTATTATATAAGAGGTAAAAGAGAATAAATGACCCGAGGTAGTATTTTAATTATTAAGGATACGATTATATAGCCCTAATTTATAAGAACTAGCCTAAATACGGGATATATATAGAACCTTATTAATCGTACGAATATAATACTAAAAGCCCGAAGGAAAAGCGTTATACGGTCTACTCTAGACGTTATAAATCTTAAAGTAGGGCGTACCTAATTAGGTAAAAAAAGATATACCGAATCTAATAAAGATTAAAGAATAAATTTAGGTAGTTCGCGGTATTATTAAGAATAATAACCTTAAGCTCCTAGGTATAGTTAACTAATAATAAATTTATATTAATACTAGCTAGGGGTATAAGGAAGAGGAAGACGATAACGGATATAATTAATACAGTTTAAAACGCGGTTATTATACCTAGGAAGGTAAGGAGGCCGAGATAAAATAATAGGCTAATAATAATATTTAGGTAAATAATCCTCTAAGTCCTAAATAACCTCCTAGTAACGGTATTCGATTAATTAAATAAAAACCGGCTAGAATTAACGCCACTAGGTAACTAAGAAATATACGAGGAATTTACGGATATAATATTAACGTATAATAAATTATAGTACCTAACTTAAAGTCGTATAATATAATATTAGGAAAGAGTCGAAGCTAATAATAAAATTACTCTAAAATAAATAAATTAAAGATATCGATATTATAATTATTTAGGAGCTTAGTTAGAATCCTACTACCTAGGCGCTATATAACGATAGTATTAATTATTTCTACCTAGTATATAAGGGAGGCCTAGAGGCCCGTATATACTTCTATATAAATAAAAGGATCGATACGGGTAGTTAAGAGCTAGTTTATTATAAAGGCGACCTATACTTCATAAGGATTATATTAAATAAACCAAGGAATAAAAAGGAATCTCGGTCGGATAAAATCGGGGAGGAGGAGATTACTAGTCGAGGAATCCCCTATTATAAAGAGGTATAAATCTATAATATATATAATTTATTACCGATATAATATACTTTAATTAATAGTCCGTTAATATTGTTACTACTAAAGGAAGCGTTAGCGGAGGAAAACGAATATATTCTTTTAAAGGACTTTAACCTTTACTACCTTAATTAGAATAATATTAAGCGATATATATATTATATTATAACTAATTATTTTTTAGGAATAATAGAGTCGAGGGAAATAAGACTAGGGCTACTAGAAGCGTCTATTATATAAAAAACCTAAAGATACGAAAGCGTAATCGATTTATTATTCTTTACGAGAGGAGCGTACTAGGCTATAAATAACTTTATAGTCCGCGAAGACTTATATTATAACTCCGATTATAGGCTAGTAGTAATAGAATTCGAGTAGGCGTAGGAAGAGGTAATATTATATACTCGGCGTATTTAAAAAAAGATTAAGGATAACGCTACCCGAAAGGAAATATAATAAGGTACTAGGCGCTAAGGAGGCTAGAGCTTAAGAGTAAAGAAAATATTAATTAATACCTAAATAAAATAATAGGAGGTTTTTAAGAAATTATTAAATTTATAATTTTATAGGCCCGTTTATACTAAAGAGCTAAATCCTACTAGAACTCCCGTTATATTAATATTATACTAAAGGTAAAGGAATATATAAAAGAGTATAAGCGAAATCGAAATACCTAGACGGAGGAGGCCCTAAATATAATAAATAATAAAAGAATATATATAATTCGAAGAATAAAAATATTTTTTTAGTAGGAGAGTATATATAAAGTCTTATTAAAGCCGATAAAAGTATAAAAGCTCGTGAGATAAAAAAGAGAGAAAAGTAACCGCCTTAAAGAGCTTCTTTAATTCCTAGTTATTAAAAACGGTAAAAGAGGAAAAATTAAAGACTTCGAGAGTAAAATAAAAGTTTTATAAAAAGTATTATTTCCCCCCCTACGGACGGTAGACTTAAATAATATCGACGGAATAAGGTACCCGGAGCCCGTTAAAATAAACTAGGAGATAATTAAAATAGAAATATATAAGGTAATATAACACCCAGCTATTAATAAGGTACTAGGAATAACTAGAATCCTAAATCGATTCTTAAGAATTATAATAAAAACGAAAGTAATAGACGTTATCGTCTATTTATTTTAGGCCTACCTTAAATAAAGATACTACCCGAGGTACTTTAAAGAGGTTAATATAATAATCTTTAAAAAATTAAAAAAAGGCGATTATTTAGAGCCAAAGTCATATAAGCTTATTATACTCCTCGATATATTTAATAAAGCGCTAGAAGTAGTTATCTCTAGAAGGTTAAATAATATAACGGAGGAGTATAAACTACTACTACTATAGGAAATAAGGGTTAGATAAAAACGTTTAATAAAAACCGCGCTAGAGACCTTTATAAATATAGTATATACTATATAGAACTATAATAGGAACGGGAGGGGAAAGGTAGTAAACTTATTATTACTAAATATAACGGGAGCGTTCGATAATATCTTATATAAAAGATTATTATACGACCTACGAATAAAAGGTATTCCGAGCTTAATTATTAATTAAATAGTAAACTTTTTATCGAATAAAATTATATCCGTAATATTTAGGGGAAGAATAAATACGGTAGAGAAAATAATAATAAATATTTTATAAGAATCGCCTATTTTACCTATACTCTTTCTATTCTTTAATATATTATTAATCGAGGAGTACGCTAAGATAAACCTACCGGTATAAATCGGAGGATTTATAGATAATATCTATCTACTCGCCTATAGCGAGAGTACAAAGAAGAATTATACGAATTTAGGATAAACCCATAATATTTATTTAAGATAGGCGGTTATTTATAGAGTATTATTTACCCCCTAGAAGTACGAGCTAGTTTATATATCTCGAACGCCGAAGAAATTTAATATAGAAATAGCGATAAACTTTAGGAACGTAGTTATCGAACCTAAAAAAGATTTTAGGATTATATATCGACTTAAAACTAAAATAAGGATTATACCTAGCCTAAATTAAGATTAGGGCGACTAACTAAAGCCGCGCTATAAAATACCTAACTAGTTCGATATAGGGCGCTACCTTCGCGAAGTATAGGACGGTATATAATATAATAATTATATTAATATTAATATTTACGGCTCCGATATAATATTAATTAAGAGGAATAACGGAGGCTATAAAGAGATATATAAAGATATTAATAATTATCTAGAATAACTACCTTAGGACGGTTTTAAAAGTATTTAAAATTACCCTAATTCTAGTACTCGAGGCTAAATTAGTAATTATATTAATCGACCTCTAGTTAGACCGCCTAGTAATATAATATTAAATAAATCGGGGGACCTATTTAATTACGACTATAAGAAATACGCGGATCTAGAATAAACTCTAGCGTAGGGGAGGTAAATAATAATAAATACCTCCGATATTATCGACGGAAAAAAAAGCCTAGGTACTTCGCGCCCTAGGATTTAAAAAATAGTATAAAATAGTTATAACTATAAGGAGGAGAAAAGACTAGATAAACCTAATCGAAGACGTCGAAGAATATTAAGATATTAAGGTTATCGACTAGAAAGTAAAAAATTAGACTCGTTAATAATAATTAAATAAATAGGAGAGCTATAAAATAACGATCTTTATATAAACTATTAACCCGGCTTAAAAGGGAGATTTATTCGGGGACCGGTTCGATTATTATAATTAGTTAAAGAAGGCTGAGAGCTCTATAACGGTATAATTAAAATATAGTAAAATCGGATTAAATAAATTTTTATACCGAATAAAGGTACCTATAGTCCGCAGCGCTAACTACCGGTATAGATAGAGGAAATAAAGTATAAAGTATATACTACTATTTTGCCCGGAACTAGCTAGGGATAAGGCGGAGCTAGTAGAATAAATAAATATATACGATTTTAGGAAGATATTAATATAGGCCTAAGATATACGTATAACCGCGCGGTAAATAATAAAAACGGGATAGCTCGGTTAATTCTCTTTTACTAAAGAATAACTAGTACGATCTAAATTACTACTAGGACCTAGCGATATACCTAGGCCTATAAAAAAGAGGAAGAAAAGGAAGAAGCCGTAGGTATCGACCGTTTAATAAATTTATAATAAAGCGGCCTATAGGCCTACGAGATAAGTAAATAGAGTCTAAAGTTAAAGTAAAAAGGAAACGGAGGGAAGGATAAATAATATTTTTAAATAATTATAACTATCGGTTATTAACTAGTAAAAAGAAGAAATAAGTTATTAATAAATTAAAGTTTTTAACCGACGAGGTTTCTTTAACGGTTAGTAGGCGCCGCTAGTAACCCTATTAAGAGAGTATTCGCGGAACTCCCTTATTAGTAAAATAGTTTTACTACAGTAGGTATATAAATTAATTAATTAATCAATTAATAATAGTTATCTAGGTTATAATAATAACCTTATTATTCTTAATCTTAACGTAGGTTATAGGGGTAACGGTATAACGGAGGATATTATAAATTATCTTATTATTAGTAAATTATTAATACGTAGTATCGATATTATAGTTAGGTTTACCTACGTCTAGCTCTAAAACTATAATAGGTAGATCTTCGAGGTATTCCTATAAATCCATTATATTAAAATTATTATATATATCCTATTTCTATTTAATAAAGCCTTTTATTAAATTTAAGATTTCGATTTTAATAAATACCTAAATGGCCTTTACGAATACTGATATATTAATAGTAAACTAGGTATAAAGCCGAATAACTTAATATTATTAGGCGGTTCTAGTATTAATTTAAAATAACTAAAGCCGGCGAAGGAGTCGGATCGATAACGATATATATACGAGGTATTAGAGTCTTTTTTATCGTCGTACGTATATACTTTATTACGGAGGTAGTCGATTATTTATTTAGTCTACCGAAAGGTATAGAGCTAGAGTCTTTAAAGAGTACGTTATTATTTAGTAATTAAATAAAGAGGTTTAGCCTTAAATTACTCCAGATTTTACTTTTATTTTAATAATCGTTATTATTATAATTATTCTAAATAACGAGGCTGAAAGTTTAGAGGATAGTATATTTAGGGTTTAACTCGCTATTACTTTATATAAGGGAATAGGGGTGAATAGCTTTAATAACTATTTTAATAATAAGAGTTATAATCGTAACTACGATTTATAACTATAGTTTATAATGTTTTTCCCCCCGACTACGGAGTTATAAATTTATTTTTAGTTATTAACGCTACTAATACTATTAATACTTATTTTTTTAAGGCGGTAAACGAGTTATAACGGTAATTAATTACGATTATTCTAGGTTTTAAAAAGACCTTATAAATTTAAAGTTATAATACACTAGTAATGATTATAATAAGTTATATAAAGGTATTAATAATAATAAATAACTATTATATATAACTACCCTTAAGGTATTTATTTAGGTATATATAAAGTACGCTAATATTAACCGATTATGGCGATTAGTTACTTTCTAGTAGCGCACTTCGCTTATTAACTATTTTCTAGCGGTATATAAACTCTTTATAAACGATAAGCTACTTTCTAGTATATATTATATAGTACGATTAACTACTTTCTAGTAGTTATATATATAATCTAGGTTATTCCCTAGTAGAGGCGGGGCCGGCGGAACTATATTCTATATACTAAGGCCCTACTTTAAATTTTTTTTACGGGCGTAATCTAGTGCGCCCTAAGCGCAGTTACGATAACGCGATAACGTAATAACGCCGTATTACTACTATTAATCCTATAATAACATAGCGAGTATATAGCGGATATATACGTAGAGCCCGGGCTCATAACCTATTAAACTATAATAGGTAGAAACACTTCTTAATTAATTATCTATAGAGGATAAGAGCGAATATACGTATAAGACCCTAATACTAAATATTACTAAGTATCTACTTAATTAATAATTACTAAATAGTCCTACACTTCTATATTCTAATATCGACTATAGTATAGTTTAGAACTATTCTATCCCTAGTAACCCCTAAATATATAGTGTATTAAAGCGCGTCGGCTAAATTTTATTTAAAAGAGTATATACTTTATTTAATTAATAATGGGCTTAATAATAAACTTGTTTTAAAATTTATCGTTATAGCGGAGTAACTCCGAAACTAAAGTACTCTTTTATAATTATAATAAATATTAGACTTTATTAAGCCTCTACTAGTACACGCCCTAATTTATTATATTTACTAGGAATATTATATTAGAGGAGAACTAGTATAAATTCATTAATCGTAGTAAAAAGAATATAATCGTCGGTTATAAAGGTAATTATTTCTACCGTATATTAATATTTACGGGTAAAGTACTTCGCTTCGCCTAAATATAATAAACCGAAGAACGTACTAGTAGTAATAAGTATACCGTAGATAACGCTATACTACTAATTAGTAAGATCTCGCTAATAGTACCCCGTTAAAGGGGCGATATTATAGTAAAATAAAAGAACTCTTTAGGCCCGTACTAATAATAAACTAACTAAGAATCTAATATTAATAATTATAGCGCTAGCTATAATAGGAGTAAAGCTACTTAACCTAAATTATTTAATAATATTAGGTATTCTGTCTTTACTATTATTATAGCGATTAATTAAATATATAGTATTATTAAAACCTAGGTTAAGATTACCTATATTAAGTTTATAACTAGAGTCGGAATCGACTTATATAAATACGCTAGAAGACGTAGATTCCGAATTTAATATAGAACCGGCCTAATATTCTTTTAGCTCCGGCGCTAATATACCTATAATATTAATAACTCTAGATAAATATCTAGAGTTTCGTAAATTTACTTTATCCTCTAATTTACTAACCCTATTTATAAAAAATTTATTCACCGAGCCTTACGAGCCTAAAATATATAAAGGAAATATAATTATTACTTTTAACGAATACCTTAATATTTAGATATTATCGAATTTACCTCGAAACCGTAAAATACTTCGGGGTAAATAGGTTTATAAGTTTAAATATAGAGCCGTTACGAAATTACTCGTTATAAGGCTCGCTAGGTAGTACGTAGGTTTAAAAAATAATATAGAATTAATTTTAATAAAACGTTTACCTTAGTAATTAAGCTTATAAATTATAAAGTATTATTCGTTATTATAATTATTTACGACCTAGAGCTTAAATGAATAAATATATAAACTATTTTCCTATATAACCTAATTAACAATAGAATTTATATCGAATAACCTACTAGTTTCGATAATAATTTAAGTCGTATATATCTCTTAATATATACTTTATATAAATTTAAGTAATCCTTTTAAGTATAATATATTATCTTTATAAATCTCTTAACTAAGCTAGGCTTTATACCCCTAAATATTATATTTAACGTATTTCTTAACTATAAGATATAATTAATAATTATACTATATTTTATTAAATTATAGTAGGTAGAAATACTTCTTAATTAATTATCTATAAAGGATAAGAGCGAATATACGTATAAGACCCTAATACTAAGTATTACTAAATATCTACTTAGTTAATAGTTACTAAATAGTCCTATACTCCTATATTCTAATACTCCCACTCGAACGAAATCCTCTATTAAGAAGTCTCTAAAATAGCCCCGTATTCCCCCTATTTTGGGGTCGTTATAATAGGTTATAAGGGCTAAAACTATAGTTTATAAAGACTAAACTATAGGCCTAAGTTATAATTAGTAGAGGCCGAGCTATGGGGCCAAGTTATATCGGTAGGGGCTAAGAGAGTAAAATTCTATTTTTTGATAAAATACGGTATTTTAAATTTTTTATTTAATAGTTAACCTATATACGCCAAATTTAGGTAGTAACTAGGTCGGAATATTAATAAACGATATAAATATCATAAAAAGATTATTAGAAATAGTCGGATACTATAAAGTTATACGGGGAAGTAATTATTAAGAGTATAGAAACCGCCTAAGATACTATTATAGGGACCGCGTTAAATATTATAAATATAACGATATATAATTATAAGAAACACTTAAGGGATATTCTAGCGACGTATATATTTATTAATAAAAGTTATAGGAGGGCTAAATAAAAACAATAAATTATTAAATAATTTTATCGTCGCCGAGTATGACCTAAAAGTACCTAGAGCGATTTTCGATATATCGTTATATATACGGACGCGATTTAGTTAAAGTTTAGAGAGTATATTTTATAAAGACCTTAAATAAGGCCTTAAAGATTTAATAATAATTTATAGAGTAATTATTAATTAATATTAAATTATATATTAATTTTTAATTTACTAGGAAGGCGCTAAATATATATTAAACTTTAAATATAACTCTTCGGGTACGCCCGTAAAGTCGTATTTTTAGTATATAAAGATTTAAAATACTTTTATAAAAGTATTAATAAGTTTTATATAAATTATTAAAGGCCTAGAGTAGCCCGAAAAATATCGAACTTAATTTTAAAAAAGACTTTAATAAATTTATTAACGATTTAATCTATTATAAGGATATAACGGAATTTAATTTCGCTTAATACAATTTTTTCGCGTTAGAAGTAGTACTATAGGTCGATATATTTAATATAGTTATAATTTTAAAGATTCTTAGCTAGGGTTATAATACCCTAGTTATTATAAAAAATGGGACGTGCTATAGAGATACTCTCTTTACTTATATAGATACCCCCCCGATCGCTATATAGACACCCCCCCTATATTAGGTTAATAGCCGTAGTTACCGTAACAAAATATTACAAAATTGGTCAGGCGACGCGGGCGTATAGTACTACTTTATCTTTAATACCGTTAGCGACGACGACGTTATATATATTAATATTCTAAATAAGTAGATCTTCAAATATAGTATATAACTAGGTATTATAGCGAGCGCTTAAGAATAAAATCGCTATAAAGTAAATATAAATAGGAGTTTTATTATTTTCCTGGCCGAAAAACGCGCTTATAATAGAAATACCTTAAATCGTATTATTAAGGCTGGCCTTAAGGGCCTAGTAACGCTAAAGCCGGACTTTAGAGTTAGTACCTTAAAGCTAGACCCTAAAGCCGGACCTTAGAGCCGGGCCTTAGAGCCGGGCCTAAAGCCGGGCTTAGGCCAGCCTACGGTAGATATACTAATAGTTACGGTAATTATAGCCACTAACCAAATATAGGGGGGGGTGTTTATATAGCGATCGGGGGGGTATTTATATAAGTAAAGAGAGTATCTCTATAATACCTCTCTAAAAAACAATTATAATAAGCGCGAAGTATATAAATATCGTTAAAAAGGTAATAAATATATATAATATATTAACGAGTAGTATTAGTATATAGTCTTTAGATTTCCCTCTAGTATAGGGTATAGGGGTAATAAATATTAATTATTTTAATAACTTTTTAAGCCAAATAACTTCTTTAATAATTTATATTTAATTAATATATTCGGCTTTATAAAATAATAGTGTAATAGTTAGTTAATATTTAGATTACTAGTTAATAGTCGTACTACCGAGATTAAATATATAATTAGAGGTAGAGCGTCGCGTATTATAATTATTAGCCTAATTAGTATTAATATAGCCCTCTAATAGGGCGAGTTAACCCTAGAATATAAACTTTAGGTATAGCGTACCGCGTAGGTAGCGGAATATATATTTAACTACGGCCTAATAAGTTTTATCGGGGTTAGAAGTATAACGGCTTACTACTAATACCGCGAAGGCGATATTAGGTCGTACACTTATCCGTTCGCCACTACATTCTACGAGCACTGCACAGTCACATTGTTGTTCGCGCTCACAATCTTTGCAAACGTGTCTGGCACACCAGATAATGTCAGCAACATTACAGCATTTCAGATTCCGTTACGTCCAACACAGCCGAGAATAAGGCAAATGCTCCCGCTTCCCAGCGGTAAATGAGGACAGCACACCTCTCGATCCCTTTACTTAGGGTGATACCCGATCTCCTCGAAGACAGCGTGCCGAGAAGCATGCCTGGAATGTGGCGAACTGGGCTTACGAGCATAAAGAGTTATCCTGTGGTGAGACAGTGACACCGACGTGAATCAAAGAACTCGACAAGATCTCGCAGTCACAAAGGAGAAGATGAAGGTCGTTACTTCTGTAAAGGCGGGATCCTCTTGCTCTAGTAAGATCTGATGAGTCAACATGCATTAACGATCCTCAAGGCTGTACTTGAAGACAGGGAACGTCGCTAGTGGCTACAAAGAATGACAGAATTCCCACGCGACTAAGAACATGTCCGTGAAGCACCTTCCCAAGCTCTTGATATCGCTCAAGGTACTGACAATTCATAATTCATGGAGGTACAGCCACACATTATAGCCACCTCAAGAGCTACCAGACATCGAGCTTAGTCTCAGTTCAATAAATCTGCATGAAGGCGACGGTGCACTTGCGGCGAGAGGAGGCTGATCTGGGCTTCATATGACTGTAGTAGGACATGAATTGGGCTGAAACTTGCAAGATGCTGGCTTGGTGGACAAATCCTGCCACTGGAATCGATTCAGTGCCTCCTGATGACAAGCTTGTGTATGGACATGGCGTGTCAGGGCGATGTTGGTGTAATCAGAGGATATCTTGAGGCGATGGAGAAAAGTGGAGTTCAGGGCGACTCGGCTCTAGCACCAAGAAAATGATCCTGGCTCGAATACGTGGATAATGGGTGGACGGAAGGGATTAATCCATGAGATATCAATGCAATACTGAATGCATGCGATCAAAAACGCCATAATCCTTGCATCCAAAAGATCTAATTCTTGATTGGACTTCTGCGAGTGCCCTCTCGAATCCTACACTCCTGTTCTGCAACAATACGAGTAATGCTAGCTATTCACAGCGATGCCCATACTGTGCGTATCTTACTCCTCTGAAAACGAATCCAGCTTCCCAAACCCCTTTATGTTACCTCGTCTCAGCACACGTAATAGCGAACGACCACTCCGAGCACCCACGCGATGGTAAGAATGCCGCAGTAGCGCGATCCGGTGATATCTACTTTAACATTCAATCAATGCGCAGAGCCTACTCCGTGGGCAGTAGTCACCTTTGGGGTAAGCTGCCGCTTGGACATTGGCCATGACTGCCACGTTACTAAGGGATGTGCAGCGGAGTGAGTCATGATTTGCATCTAGATAAGGCTGCGACAGCGGGAGCATCAGTTGGGTACATCTGAGGAATTTGCACAAAATGACTACGGTAGTGATCAAGTCATGCTACACAGATACCCAGAGTCAGTTGAAATGCCCCGATGTTATATTTCAACTAGTATGTAGTGATGCGAGCTTTGATTGTTCCTGGACTGAGTGACAAATAGTGGAGAAGCGTCATGAGGGTGGGAGATTCTATGGGTAGATGAGCTGCAAGTGCTTTTGTAATATGTAAGTGTTGCTGAAAGGAGAGGAGCAACAGGTACGTTATAAGGCCCAATATTGCACTCAATTCAGCAATTTGATCAATTCCTTGAAGACTGAAGACCAAATTTCATGGTCATGGATGTATCTTCTTATTCCCCCAAATTGCTTCATTCCAAGCCAAACGAGCTGCGATTTGTAGTGCAGCCTCCAAGAAAGCTTTTCGAAAGTTGTAGCCGCTTATTGACTTCCTATTACGTGATCACCAAGAAGCTGCTGGACGTGCATGAACCCAACGTATTTTCCGATTGTTCTCTTCGCCGCAGGCAAAACCCAGTTGGAACTTGCAAGAGATCTGTCTCCATAGCTGGATGTAAGGATCACAGTAGTGATACATAGTATGTATAGAGGACATTGAATTCTAATAGATGATCACGCGAGACTTTGCCAAGGGGCTCGCTTTAATAGAGGAATCGCCTAATGGGGGGAAGTCTAGGCAGAGAACGTCAATTCGAGGGCATTATAAGGCCAATTCTTCGTCGGAACTATGTCCGCGTAATGGCAAAAATCCTACCATACCTGCGTCCCCGTCATCCGGACGGATCCACAGAATCCTCCCGCCTGCAGCTGTCTGGAAACGCTGGTGTCGTTGCTGTTTCCAGATCCGCGCGTTCTTCATCTGGACGAACCCAATTCCGAAATACAATTGTCAGCAGACTTCCCCCCACGATCTGGAGACCCTGAAAAATAACCAAGGGAATCTGGATCTTCGCTTTGGTCAAGGTCGATAGTCCCGAGAACATAACCACTGATAGAGGTACGCCCATTGCTGGTGTTTTGGCGGGAACACAATAGGCTACTGCAATCGTGTCTTCCTTTGACAGCCATGGAAGCGATATACCAACGGAAATTACTGCCCATATCGAAAAAAGTGCTATGGAGATGAACACGATAAATACCATGTTGTTGCCTTTAACATCGGTGAAGGCCTGCGTCTCGAAGGCGGAGTCGAAGACTTGCCATATGAGGATTAGCAAAGCGAATGATGCGAGTTTGCTGACCTTCCACTCTCCAAAGACTTTCTTGGTGTACGTGGGGAAGACATTTTGGATCACTTGACCCACTGCCTGGAGCTACGATTAGTACCGCTCGAGAATCTCTTAAGAAAACACTCTTACAAGTGGCAAGTAGATTGTTAAGCCGAGCTGCTTGAATACTCGTTTGTACACAGCACTGAGTGGCCCAGGTGGCGGAAGGATTTCGTCGTACCATGCTCCCGTTCCGGTGTACATCTCGATCAACAACGGGGTGACGATTGGCCCAATCACATTGCCCAGAGTCGATTGTACCACCGTTAATGCTTGGTTTCCATGCGCCTGTCGAGTCATGATGACATTCGATGAGATTGTGGTAGGAACGCAGGCCAGAAATATCATTCCAACGAGTAATGCTGGGTCCATAAAGGTCGATTTGTTTGCGCAAGCCCTCACGACTCCGTAAACGGTTGCCGAAGTCATTAGAAAGCACTGTAATTGGACAAAGAGATGTATTTTCCATCGAGCGTAATTTTTCCATAACACCTGAGTGGGAAGGGTGCATCCGGTAATGATGAAAATGAGTGATACGCAGAGATAGGTAACCACGGTTTCCTTCTTGCTTTGCCTGGACGAAGGGACTTGGACTTGGGAAGATATCAAGACGAGGACGGCCAGCACCAGTAGGAACCACTGATCCATCGCGAACCACATGATGCTAGATAGGCAACGGTGCCACCTTGGACTCTGATCTTCTGTCTTTTCCCCATTCCCGGTTGGTGCATTATCGTTCGTCTTTTCATTGCTGATCTGGGACATGTCGCGTGATTGTGTAGAAAAGGTAACAGGAGGGGCAAAGGGCATGTTTGAGCGTCAGTGATCTCTTTGCAGAAAGAAGTTGGAAGCCATTACATATTCGGCATCGAATTTTAATATGGAGTCAGGGGGCGATTTCGGACTGTAGATATCTGGACAAACTCTGCCGCCACTCGCTTGCATTAGATCTACAATCATGTTTGATGAGTGGATCCCCAATCATAGGTTCCTTGTTCATCGCACCGCTATAGCTGCATGTCGATCCCGGTCGAATAGTGAGTATGATTCCCCATTACACATTACCGCTTTTTTCCCATTCTTCCATCTTCATCTCCTCGTCTAAGAGTACCATGATCTTCCGAACCTCAGAAAGAGAGACAAAGCTAGTGGAAATCGAAGGAAGATGACATCGAAGCGGGGAAGTCCCGAGGTTCTAATTGCGCGACCTACAACACACCTCCTTTTCCTATCGGATTTCTGCTTGCCTTCCCTTCGGTAGAGATAGGGTGACGTGATTTCGCCCGAGCCCGGAGCTTTCGCTCCGGGCTGTCACTGTAGCGGCACGTAGACGTCATAAGACTAAAGTACCAATAGGATTTACTTCCGGGCCGCACCCGCACACTTCGGATCGGCTGGTAATACGTTTACACCCCATTCCCTCCCATACATGTACACCCCCTAGACAGATACATTAAACTCGGCAAACGGGGGGTGTACATGTATCTGTCTAGGGGGTGTACATGTATGGGAATGGGGTGTATACGTATTACCAGCCTTCGTTTGCTGGGTTTCAATGCATATCATATTGGGTTCGATTCCTAATGGCGTTTGGCGCTGGTACAACTTTGGTGTTGTGGTTTTGTTTGTATTCTTTGGCAGCGCCATGAGCCGCAGGTTTTTAAAGTTCCCTTGCGCTCGGCAGTACTGGTTCGAAACCCATGGGATGATCTCCCGCAATGTTCCTGTCCGGGGGCCGGACGCCTGTTGGTTGTGAGTCGTTTGCTGGGTTTCAATACATGTCATATTGGGTTCGATTCCTAATGGCGCTGGTACAATGGTGTTGTGGTTTTGTTTGTATTCTTTGCCTTCGGATAGTGCCGCGGTACTCGGATCTGGCAATTCTCGATCCTCACGTCTTGCCTTCCTGCATATCACGACTTTACTCCACACTGTTACCGCCTTCCGATACCGGCTGTATGATTGCTCATTATATGTACCAAGGTTGTGCTTTTTCTGCATGGGGATATATGTCTCGAACCTCAAAAGAGACCTATCCTATGAACCGGCAAGAAACGTGCTCGTTTCCTTGGCGTAACTCTAGAAACGTGCTCGTTGCCTCGGCGTTTTAACTCCTGTCGGTCAAAAGGCAGCGCTTGTCGGACCCACTGGTGCAGCCTTCCGATACCGGCTATATAATCGCTTATCATATGTAGCAAGGTTGTGCTTTTTCTGCATGGGGATATATGTCTCGAACCTCAAAAGAGACCTATCCTATGAACCGGCAAGAAACGTGCTCGTTTCCTTGGCGTAACGCTAAGTTTATCCACGTCCAAGCCAACACTCCATCCCACATAACATGCTCTACTGAATCAAATGCCTCTAGAACATTAGCATTATGATGCTCTCTTTACGCCAAGGAAACGAGCGTGTTTCTTGCCGGTTTATGGGATAGTCTTGTCAACAATGACCAACAGCTCTGGCATGACGATGAGGAGGTTCCTCCGCGGCAGCGACGATCTATTCAGTGGACCCAAAATTCCTAGATATTTCCTGGTCTGCGCATGGACGTGGTCTTCGGCTGTAACAGACTCCGTCAAAGTATCGGCCTATCGTCATTTGCTAGAGATAAGACATTCTGCGTTGAAGTACTCTTCATATGTCATCTGCCAGAGAGCGGTGCGTTTCCCTTCCTGATTCAGTATGGGGCTTATTTTCTTTCTGGAGCTCATAAAGACCATGCGCCCCCTTGGTTGTCTTTGAGCATACCTGTGATGGTTGGCCATCTTGAACAGTCGGGCAGTCCTTTGTAAACGTCTATTTCACAGTACCATTCCAGTAGCCTTGACTTATCAAATTTGCGGATCGACGGAAGTATGCCGGTCGCTTTCTTTGGTGATCGGATTGCCGACTTGTTGAGAAGTCTGAAAAGACTCCATCAAAGTCAAGAAGATACTGTCCTCCTCGCATTTTTCATGAAGCAGGCGAGTAGTGTCCTTCGAGAGGAAATTGGCGCACAGCCCCGAGAGCTTAGATACCGGCTCCCATCCTTTACAGGTATAGTTGGCTTGGCAGAACACCACTTTTCTTTCGACGTACAGGACCGCGCTATTGAGAATGCGCTTACCTTTGTATGTCATATGGCAAGCCTCATTGGGTAAGAGAGCCATTTCACGACGCAATTTAACGTATAGCGCTGATTCTAAGGTTCTCTAGGCATTATGAGACACAGCCGGAACAATATCCAAAGACTGGCGAAGGGTTTACTTCTGGACTGGGAGTGGGACTTCTCTCCGCAACAGCTGCAGCATGCTCGAGAACACTAGTTGATTTACCACGTGTCGCGGCGCAATTGATACCCATCGCTTTTAGATACGGTGCCGTTGTGGACAAGATACTGCAGCAATTTCATCAGGCTGGGGATAGTGGCGGCAGTTCGTCCTTATATGTTCCCAACCCGAACGAAGCGATCGTACAAGGAGAACTCGATACATTCTACGAATATCTAGTGAGCTCTAAATCTTTACCTTTGTATAGGAAGCACGTCCTGAACAACTACAGAATGTCCCAAAATCCGATCGAGCGTTTGTTGGATTAGTGGCCCCCGCAGGCTGCAGGGTTGTCGGTCAGCCAGCTAGATTGACACAGCTGATGGAAGGGTCAGTATTTTTTCAGAATGCCAGCGTACAAAACAACTCGCTCTGTGGGCTGTACAGTTCAGCGCTGGTTTACGGCGAGACTGAGATTCAAGAAATTATGGGAACTGAAGGGGACAACATAAAGCCTGCACTCCCTCCATGCTGGCCCCTTCTATCACCGGTTGATGGAAGAGTGATTTCAGCTTCGAGGACGTCCGAGGTGGTGAAGCAGTCAGTGGAAACGATGCTTCAACAGCCAATTCGCTGGAATGCCTTGCTAGAAAGCGCTGTGAACAGCGCAAGCGAACTGAAAGATTTCGATGGAAGGCTACTGATCTCTGGCTCGGCAGCTGCCGCTAATGCCTTCGCTATTACCCTGGCGTCTGCAGTAAAAACAAGAACCGAGATGGAGTCGCTCACCTCTTGGTGTAATAAAGCAATACGCAGCAGATTGGCGGGATCAGACAATAAATCAAAGATTGCTGTTGTAGGAATGTCGCTACGGCTCTCGCCTGATCCCAATGCGGAAGAGCTTTGGGAGGATACTGATGAAGGATACGAGACGGACAACACTGAGAAACGCAACGGAGTTGAGGTGAATCCGAGTACTGCGAAAACGGGTCTAAGATTCAATCATGGACCTTTCGGCTTCTGCGTTACAGATCTAGAGTTGCTTGACTCCCGGCTGGCGATCATAACTGCTTATGAGGCGCTCGAAATGTCTGGTTTTGTTCCCAATAGGACTCCTTCAACACAGCTTGACCGAGTGGGGTCATTTTACAGTCAAACAAGTGACGACTGGCAGGGAATGAATACGACGGATGCGAAACTAGGCCAAGGTCCCACTCGACCTCGTGCATTCACACCAGGGCGCGTAAGTCACTACTTCAACTTTGGGGGCCCCAGTCACAGCGTCGACACAGCCTGCACCTCAAGCCTTGCGGCCGTTCATACCGCTTGTAAGTCTCTCCAGAGTCGTGAATGTGACACTGCCGTGATTGGTGGCCTTGACGTCTCTTCTGCACCAACTACCTCCGCTGGCTCAGGTCATGGCGAGGCTCTATGCAGGGTTGGATCGAGTGACGGCAGACCAGACCAGAAGTGGGATATTGAAGGAAATAAGTTCGGGCGAGCGGAGGGCGTTGCTTCAATTGTATTGAAGAGATTTGAAGACGCCCGAGCGGACAAGGATAATATCGTGGGCGTCATCCTTGGGTCTGCAACAAACCATTCCGGAGACAGTATCTCAGCTCGCCATCCCCATGCAGGAAATCAATCATCTCTGTACGATACAATTCTGCGGTCAGCTGGTATAGATTCTTCTGAAGTCAGCTACGTTGAAAAACAGGGCGCAGAGACTGCTTCCGAAAGTGTATATTACACGCCACCAGCTACCGGCGTGATCAATATCGAAGGCCAAATCCCGATTGACAGCCCAGCGCAAGAAATTAACTCGACAAAGCCAACCATGGGTCAAATCGAGGGAGCATTTGGTGTGACAGCTTTGACCAAGATTCTCCTCAGGATGCGCAAGCAAGAGAATCTACTTGAGACTGCCATCAATGCCTCATTGAACCCCAATAGACGTGATTTACCAAAGGCATGCAACTCAATGGTTACCAGAAAGCCTAGGCTGGCTTTTTTGACCCGAGTAAGTGTTGCAAGGGGAAACACCGCGTTACTGCTCCAAGGGCAAGCGGAATCTACTGTGCCCCTAAAGGGAGACTCCTGCCCTTCTCACATAGTAGCGCTCTCGGCAAACACAATTGCATCCTTGAAGAAGAACATGCGGAGTATGATGAATTACATTGAAAGAAACCCCAATGTCTCTTTGTCTAGTATGGGATACACAACGACAGCTCGCCGCGTTCACCATCAATATCGTCAGGCCTTCTCGGTGTCTAGCAAAGAAGAGCTCCAGCAACAGCTCGCCACCAAGCTTAAATTAGGGGGTTTCTATCCCGCCCTTTCAAGTCCGCCTAAGGTTGCTTTCATATTCACTGGGCAAGGGTGTTTCTACCCCTGTCTGGCTCAGCAGCTATTTGAAATCTCGACACAATTCCGGACCTACATCAAGTACTTGAACGATCTCACAGTCCATCAAGGACTGCCATCCTTTCTTCCCGCTATCATCGGCAGCGCCGAGGAAGGCAAAGCGTCAACTCCCTTAGTGCAGCAACTCGCTCTCGCCTGCGTGCAAATGGCGCTCGCGAAACTTTGGCGAGTATGGGGTATCGAACCCAGCATGGTGGTAGGGCAAAGCCTAGGCGAATATGCTGCGCTCAACGTCGCCGGCGTCATTTCCGTCGACCACACAATCCACCTTGTTGGCCAGCGAGGGAAAATCTTGCAGTCATCGTGCGAGGAGAGAACCCACGGGATGCTCGCGGTCAAAGCCGGCCTACCTACAATCTCAGCAGCAGCAGCTCAATTGGAGACTAGCTTCGAAGTCGAGTGCCTAAACTCGGACTCCGACACAGTAATTGGGGGGCCAAAGGCCACCATGGAGAGCATGGCAGGACAGCTCAAGGGCTCAGGCGTAAAGTGCATGCAAGTTGATCTGCCATACGCATTTCATTCGGCGCAGGTCGAGCCGGTATTAGAGCCTTACAAGCACATCGCTGATGGGGTCAGGTACGAGTCTCCTAAAGTCCCCGTTATCTCCTCACTTCTTGGCCGGGTAGTGAACAAGGGTGGCGTTTTCGACGCCGAGTACTGCCGCCGGCACACCCGGGAGCCTGTGAATCTGATCGGTGCGGTACAGGCGGCGAAGCAGGAAGGGCTTATCGATGCCAACACTATTTGTGTAGAGATCGGGCCTCATCCAGTTTGCTCTGTGTACGTGAAATCGATTCTAGGGTCGAAGGATATGGTGATGGCGCCGTCCCTGCGCAAGGGGGAGGACCCGTGGTGCACACTGGGTTCCAGCTTGAGCATTTTGCATTGCAAAGGCCTCGGGATCGATTGGAGGGAGGTGCATCGCGATTTTGAGGGGAGTTGCCAGTTGGTGCCGTTGCCGGCCAGCCCCTTTGGGATCGAGGACTGTAAGATCGAGTATCCTGTTGCGTCTTTGGCGAGGCCCGTTCTTAACTGCGATTTTGGTAAGAATGACAACGAAGAGGTTGGGAGCGGCTCGCTTTTTCGATCCAGTAGTGTTACGAGCTTCCATTAGCGGCCTTGGTGGCTAGGAAACCACTTGCGGCGGTAGTGGTCCTGATCACGGAGAGATTGGCGATGAGCGTTCGTCGCTCATCGCTTATGGAAGCCTTGGCACGAGATCCTTCTACTATATAGACAGCGTTGTTTCCCTGAATAGATGAGTCGTGCTTAAGTTAATTTCGCGGGTTTTCAAAAGCTGTTATCAAAAGTCCAATTTTGCCAAGAGGGAAAATGGTTTACAGTAAATTCGGAAACTCTAGTATATGTACGGTGTTAGTACCGGATATACTACTGATCAGCCTTTTGGTACAGCGGGCTAGTGTCCTTCGTCCTCGTTTCTCTTATGCTAGCATTTGGTGACGAAATTCGGCTGAATATTTCGTATTCATTTACTTCCCGACGAACCGGTACGAAAATTCAGGCACCTTTCTCCCTGCTTCCGTGGCATAGGATAATGTGGGTCTACCAAGGATGCAGGACTCGAGCTAATGTAGCAGACGACGAGGCGTTAGTACTCAACGTGAATTCCGACGGGGATTCTGCTGGATACAACCATTGACTGCAAAGCTAACATCGCAGAATGAAATCTTCAGGAAGGGGCCGGCCAAGCCCTTGCTCGGGTTTGATGGATCTTACTACGAAGCATCTCACTCCCTTACTGTCAGCTAGTTTCAGCCCAGAGAGACTTCTTGTAGAGTAACACTCAGCTTCACGGTCTTCACCACCTTCCCAGGAACCATGCATTCCTAGGCCCAGTACCCTAGGAGCCAGACTCTCCTCATTCCAGTATTCAGGAGCTGAATTCTCCTTACAGCCAGGTTCTTCCAAGCGCAGTCTCCCATGACTAACGCTATCCCGTAGGAACAGAAGCGTCTAGTAGTATTGACTGTTGCAGGCTTGCTGGTATGGCGCGTAGCCTCTTGGTATGTATGCTTCTCTTCTATATTCTCGGTGTGGCTGTGGTTGAGGGGTTTGCTATGATTGTTAATAGTTCGTAGGCTTTGGGGTGGGTAGGCCGTTGTTACCCTTTCCATGATGGCATATTCTGTCCGGCGCTATAGTAACCTTGCTCCGCCATCTCGCAGTTACAGGTGCGTGGACCGAATGAAGGTAATAAGTAGGTTGACCGCCAACCAGACAGCAGAATCTGATTGCGCTAAGATTCTGCATTAGCTTCATCGGACCTAGTGTCCATAGATTGGTCTACGGGCGCTCAATCAAGACCAAAACTCTAACCTCACAGCTGTCCATTAATACCTGAGGCGGATTATCCTTCAGTCCAACATGGCCCTTAACGAAATTGATATACGAAGCCATAATGACGACGATGACCCTCGTTTCGAAGCCTTCGTCAAAGAGATAGAGCTTAAGGATAAAGTCAAACGTAGGAAGACTAAAGAATAATCCGCTTTAAAAATATTGCGGAGATTCTCTAGGCGAAAATAGTGGCGTCAGTAGATCAAATATATATAATAATACCTCGAGCTATATATTACTCGAACCCGAGCCGCGGGATTTATAGAAATTATTTATTTCGATTTTAAAAATCTTATAGTCTCCGCCTAAAAAATTAAGGAAGATTCGGGTTAATTAATATATAACGACCTCGAATCACTATTTAAATACTTTAATATTATAGTTATTTTTATATTAATTAATATCGAGGCTTTCGAGTTCGATTAAAAACTTATTATAGAAATTAATATATTTATACTCGATATAATAAATCTCCTAGGACTATAACCTAGAGTTAAAGAAAATAATTATATTTATAAAAATATAAAATAAACTCTAAATATTCTAAATATTTATAAATTAATTAAATCGATTTAAATAGAGTAATATTATATTTTAACTCTAGAATATTATAAATATTTTTAAGAATCTTGATTTCTTATAAGAATTTCTAAATTTAAATATATATTATTAATTTATACTCTTAGTTATAATTCTTATTTATAATTTTATTTATAATTATAATTATAATTTTTATTTATAATTATAATATATTCTATTTATAGTTATAACTTAATTTTTCTTATAATTATAATTTTATTTTATTTATAACGAAGATTTTTATTTATAATTAAGACTTTTATTTATATATCGTTATCGTACTCCTAGAGTTATTACTATATATATATTATCGTATATTTAGAGGTTACTCGCGCGAAGATTTCGCGCGAATCGATCGGATTTAGGAATTAAAAGTTACTAGTATTAAAGGTAGTTCTAAGGAGTTATTATTATCGATAAAAACAATTATAGAATATTATATATACGCGTATATATAAGTTATAAATAGAGATATACACGTATTTATAGAGGTAAAAATAACTCTATATATATATATTTATAAATTATAAACACGTATATCTATAAACTATATATTTATATATTTATAATAATAGTAATAATTATAAATATATATATTTATAGACTATGAATATACTTATTTATAAACTATATATATACGTATTTATAATAATAGTAATAGTAATATATATACGTATTTATAGTAGTATTTATAAATTATATATACGTATATATCTATAAAAGTAAAAATAATTATATATATATATATATATATTTATAATAGTAGTAATAATTATATAAATAAATAATTCTAAACGATTCTAAATAGTTTTAAATAGTTTTAAGAATTTTAAATAATTTTAAATAAATCTAAACGAGCCTAAACGGGCCTAAGAATTCTTAATTAACTTTAAATTATTATAGCGCTCGCGAGCGGGCCTAAATACTCCGAGTAAATTAGAATTCTTAAAGTTATTTACACTTTTATAAATATAGGCGATAAAAAATACGATCTCGTTATTTCTATATTTAAGAAAAAAAACAATACTACTTTAATAAAATATATATTAAAAATTATCTAAGAAAGTTTAATTTCGATTAAAGCGAATAAATTACTAAATAAGAAATAGTTTTAATTTTAAATAAATATTTTAATTTTTCTTAATTACTTTACTCGAGTAAAATATATAAAGTCGTTCTAGTTAAATATAATATCGTAGTTAATATAAAATATCTTAAGAAATTAGTTTTTAATATAACTCGAATATTTTCCGATTATATTAATACCGTAGATCTCTATAAAGTTTCACGTTATAATAATAAATATTTTATTCTAAATACTTTACTACTTTAATATAGTATCGCCGTTAAATATTTATATAATACTAGTAATAATATAAGGTATATACTTCGAGTTATAATAATAATCGCGCTCGATAATTCCTAGAATAAAAAGAATATAGAGGAGTAGGAGATCGAGTAATATAATAAAATAAAAACTATATATTAAATAATAAAAGTAAAAATATATATTAAATTTAAAAATTAGAGTATATTTGAGGACGAGGATATTATAATATCTTTAGAATTATCTTTAATTATTAATTACTATTAGAGAAAAAATACGCCTAGGATTGTTAAAGAATAATATAGATCTATTATAAAATCGACTATAAATATCGTAAACTCAAAGAGATAAAATCGACCGAAATATTTTATATATATTAATAATACCCTTAAAGATATAATAATATAGGATAATTCGAATTTCTAGGACCTTTTTTAAAGGCTCTTTATATAATTATATATAATTTCTATAGAAGAGTAGTTCGGTAAACGAGATAAAGAAAATTATAATAATCGTAGTTATAATTATAGTTATAATCGAGGCTAGAATCGTAGTCGAGGTTAAAATCGTAGTCGAGATCGAGATCCGGTATAGAAGCCTCTATAGAAGAAATAAGTCAACGATTTTTATTAAAATAATCTTTTTCGAGGTTTTCTAGAGACGACCTAGATATTATACGTAATTATAACTTTCTTAGAAGTTATTTTCAAGTAATCGTACTAGAGTTTTTATTTAAAAAGTAGAAAGATACTAGTTATACTAATTATTATTTACGTAACCGCGTAATTAATAAGAAATATAATAATAAATAATTAACTCTTTAATTATTAATTATATAAATAATCTTAAAATATTAATTAACGGTTTTATATTTATAGAGAGTAATTAGCTTATAGGGAGTATACTTTTATATTATTATATTAACTCTATAATATTTCCTTAATACTCTAATTTCTAAATAAAGTATTTTATAATTTATTTATTTTATATCTTTAGTAAATTAAAATTCGATACTATTTATACTAAAAAATATAATATAGAAGTTAGTAATAATACTCTTTATATCGGTGAGACCCCGGAATATAACGTTAATTTCTATATATATAATTATAGCGTTATCGAAGATTAGTTATAATTTAATTAATTTATCGCTCTTTAGTTACCCCGTCTTGAGGTCGATCGTAAAAGATTATTTAATCCGCTCGATTATAAAGTAATCTTTATTCTATTAATTATAAAAACAAGTTTTCTAGTACTTTTTATAAATATAATTATTGAGGTTAATAAACTATACAAGAGTAAAAAGAGGGCGAGGTATTAGAATTATATATTATAAAAATAATCATAATTCAAATTAATAGATATTTAATAAATTATTTCTATTAAGATATTTATATTATATAATTATACTTTATATTAAACTCGACGAGTCTCCGATAATTATAATATTATTACTATATTTATTCTCGTATCGTCTCGAGGATTTATTAAGTCGCGGTATCCTTAAAGTAATTACTATTATAAATATTAATTTTATAAATAATATAAATATATATATTATATATTGAATATATTACTCGCTCGCTAGTAATATTAATTAAAGTAATAAATAATAAGTAAATTAACCGATAATAATATAATTTATCGGATATTTTGAATTTAATACTCTTTAATATAAATATATAGAGTAATAAAGAATTTGAATATCTTTTAATATATTCTAAAAGAATCTTTTAATAATAATATCGAGGTAGAAATAAAATCTCGTCGGTAATTAATAATTCGAAAAGGGTTCGTAAATACTCTTAATAATAATAGTATTTATAGAGTATTTAGAAAATATCGAAGAGCGGCTTCTTCTAGTTATACGCGATATATTAATAATAAATTACGATCGAGGAGTTTTATTTTAATACTATTTAAATTAATAATTTTACGACTTTTAAATTATTAGTTTTCGTTATATTCTCTAAAGTATTACTTTCTTCGTTTTTATTAGAGATATAAAGTACCGCTAATTTTACTAGAAATTCGTTATTTAATATATAATCTATTATTCTTTATTTCGAAATAGTAAATAAAGTATTAATCCTCGCTAAATAATAAACTAGATCTCGATTCTTTATTATAATTTTCTCCTCGGCTAGAGATTTTCCTAATAACGCGGTATTATTAATAACGACTTATATAAGACTTCGGATTATATATAAATTAACGAGAATTATCTTCCTTTCTTAGAACTCTTTTTAATAAATCGCTATAACGAGATTAATATCCGATAACTCGTTATCTCGATCTTTATCTTTACTAGTATCTAGTAAATTTTTAAATATTTTTATGAAATTATTATAAAATTTAACTAGTTATCTCGTCGTTAATATAATTAAATTTAATAATCCTTTTATTAATATTAACTACCGAATTTATTAATATTATATTAAGTTATTTTTATAGATAATAGAATTTAAAATTATTAAAATTATTAATATAAACGAATATAGTAAATAAAAAGATATCGTTAATACTAGAAATTATAAATTCTCCGCCGTGTATTAATATTACGATTATTGTTTATTACTTATAGAAAAGTTAATAACGTCTTATTTAATAACCTAGGATATACCGAATTAGAGATAGTTCAAGACTTATTTTATCGGCCCGGAACTCGATTATTAAATATTATTTAATATAGTAATATACTTCCTTCAAGTCTAGGCGGGTAATAGTTATATTATATATTAATATTATAAATAACTTTATCGCGTTCTTATTTATAATATAAAGAATTCAAAGATTATTATCTAGATATCGGCCGCGTAGGAGAGATTTAATAAATTCGGGTTTAATAAATTTAATAATAAGAAGTTTAATAATATTTAATTATAATAAAATATTATTTAATAATATAGTCTAATACGCCCGAAGATTATTATCGTCGATAATGTTTATTAAAGTCGTATTTATAGTTTTACTCCTAGTTTACTCTTTATTAATTACGAGAATAACTCGATCTACTTTACGTAATATTTAAATCTAGAGAACTATCTCCGAATACCTAAATATATACGTAGTAGATTTCTCGTAAATAGTTAACTAGAGCGCCCTTTATTATTATAGAAATAACGAAATTATCTATAGTATATTCTCTATCGATAACTTTTACTTTATTAAATAAATCCTCTCTCTCTAATATTTTATTCTAGATATAATATAGTTTATAAACAACTACTACTGCGCTAATATATTTTTACTCTACTACTAGTTATAATAGAAATATAAACTCAAGATATATAACTACTATTAATATTATATTTTAATAAAGGGTATTAAACTCTTTATTATTAATTATCTCTTTATATAATAATATAGTTTAGCGAAAAATAGTATATAAATATCTTAAAGAGTTACCGAATAACGCGTTTAATATAAATACTTTATATTCTAATAACCGCGACTTAGAGACTCTTTTCTAGAATAATACTTTATATCCTTTATAACTAACGTTCTATCGGTATCTATAATTAATACTATCTCTAATTAATTTTAGTTAGTAATAATAATATTATTTAATTTATTTTCGGCCTAAAATAAATTATACTTCTCGGTATAATATTTAAAATTATATAATAGTATCGAGACTTTATTTAATAGCGTCGGATATAGAGATATAAACGAGAGTAAATTTTTCTACGGCGGTAGAGATAGTATAACTAGGTTTTTTCTTTTTATTATTATTTATATAAATAGTTTATTAATATAAAAGGGCGACTCCTTTTAATATTATTTAAATAATATTATTCGATAACCTCGGTAGGGATATCTAAATAAAGGATATATATAAATATCTTTTAATAACTTTAGATATATATTAATTATCCTACTTCTTATTCCTCTACCTAGAATAAAAAATATCTAGTAATAATTATAATTTATTTATTATCTACGTAGTTTTTTCTAATCGCGTTAATAGTACGCCGGCGCTAGTATATTTCCTCTTACTTTTCTATACTCTAGAATACGATAAAACCGCTAGAAATAATAATAGTAATTATCTCGGAGCCTTCGTAGAACGCGAAATATATTTATCCGAGTTTCTATTTTAGCTAGTTTACTAGAAACATTTTACTAGAGTCTAGAACTTCGTATAAACCGATAACTACTACTTTAAAATCGGAAGTAGACCGAAGTTTAAAGATTATAAATTAATTTAATTAAAGATCCGCCGTTAATCTCGATATATTACTCGATATATTCTCGCGTTTAATAAGTATTATATTTACTCCCTCGATCTTCTAGGAAGGGCGGGTAGGAGATTTAATTCGATATTCGATAAAATATCTCGTTATTAAATATAGCTCGTATAAGAAAAAATAGATATAGAATAGAAAATAGGCTATACTAGTTATATTTATCGATTTCTAGATTATTTTATTCTCTATAGGTAAGTAAATACCTTAAAGAGTAATACTAATTATTATTTTAATTAATTAATTAATATATTAAAGAACTCTATTATAATAATCTATTTCTCTATATATATATAACTAGTTTCTCTAGAGAATTAGAGTTAAAGAATTTATAATATAGAAATAATAAACGATAAAATATAAAATAATAACTAAATAAATATTATATAAAACCGAGAGATTAATATTAAATTATTAATTATAATTTTAATATCCTCCGGATTAGATTTTTATAACTAAATTTAATAATTCGCTAGAAATACTTCTTTATAGAAGAAAAGGTTATATTTATTATAATTAGCGATTAACTCTTTTAAATTCGACCGGGTTAATCTAGTAACGTAAAGTAACTTCTTTAAATTTCTAATCTTTATTAGAATTTACTACTTCGCGTACTAAAATATTATAATAAATATTATAAATAAATAAAATTATTAATAAAATTACTAGCGTAAAGTAAACTTTACTAGTATATATATATATATAAAAATATAGCGAGAGGTAATAAACGGGGGTATTTTCTAAACTAGAAACTTAGTATATTAAACTAGATTATTAGAAAAAAAGATATCTAATACCTCGCTAAGTTTCTAATAGAGTATTTTTATAGTCCGTCGTTCTCGTAATTCCTCTCGAAGTTGATCTCGGTATTAGAATAATAGTAATTACCGCGATAAATCCAATATTCTATACTATTATTTCAAAAGCGTATTATTTATATAATATATTCTCGTTTAGTAATTAGTTAATATAAAAAGAGACGCTAAGGAACTATTTTTCTTTTATGTACTTTAACGTAGAATAAATAGAAATAAAAAGAATAAGAGATAATATAAAGAAAACGAAGATATATAATCCCTATTATATAATTCCTAAAGCGTGAGTTAATAATATTATTAAGAGGGGAAATATTTTATTAGTAGTAAATCCTTATATAACTAGTACCTAAATAGTATACTTTTCTCCGTTATTTATTTATTATTATTTTATTATTCTAAATATTATATATAACTAGCCTATAAATAGTTACTAGTAATTTATTTATTTATTCTATATATATTGGATAGTATTATAGTATTATATTAACGAGATCCTTTCTTTTCTAGCGACTACGGTACGATTTAAAATAATTTTTCAAAATTAATAACTTTACTCCGAAAGAGTTTATTTACTTTATAAGAATTAAGAGTTTATTCTATTAATAAGAAAATTTCTAATTATTACTTTTATTTATACGAACGAGTTTTATAATATTAAGTACTAGTTATTATATTATTTTATTATTTTATCGTAAGATTGAATTTCTATTTATTAAAGAAAATAGAGACGCCTTTTTAATAAAATATTAATTACTAGAAAAACGTATTACTTTCCTATTACTTTATAATATTTATACTATAACTAATACTCCGTTATTATTACTATTTATTATAGAAAGAATAAATATTTATTTATTATTATTATTCTACTTATAAATTATATTAGAGAATACCCTAAAAGATTTATTAAAAAGAGTTATCTACGGCGACTATCTTTCGTCTTAACCTCTTTAGGATTTTTACTAGCTTACGCCTTAATTTAATATAATTAATTTCGTGGATTTTTAGGGATTTATTAATCTATAAGAAAATAGATAAAAGAGTATATTAAAATAAATCGCCCTCTTACTAGACTATATAGAAATATAGAATAAATATAGAGAGAATTAGAATAACTATTCTTTACGTTTATATAGAGGATTTATTTATCGAGTAGAGTATTATTCTTATAGAATTCGAAGGATCTAGTTACTATATTTTATAATATATTAGGATATAAAAGAGGGTACTTTATTAACTAGTTATAAAAAAAGAAGATAAAACTAATAATATACGATTTATTTATATTTAATAAAACTAAAAGAAATTATAATATTTATAGATAAGAATTAAAAGTAATTATCTATTTTATATAAAAAATTCTTATATATTTAGGGGTAAAGAAACCTCGATTATTTATATTAATTATAAATTACTAGTTAAATTTATAAATATTAAATTTTATAGAAATATTTTTCCTCGATAAATAATAAAGCTCCGATAATTAAATATTAAAATAAAATATATAGTAAAAAAGACGAATATAGTTATTAATAATATTTTACGAGTAATATTTAATAATTTTAATTATAAACTAGATAAATTTATTATAAATCTTATAAAGAAAATTAAAAACTATAATAATCTAAAATAATATTAGAAGTCTAAGAAGAGAGGATATATAAATTTATTTAAATAATTAAGCGAAGAAGATTATACGAATAAAATTAAAGAATAAGGAGAAGAACTAAATCTTATTATTATTAAATTAACTTTATTCACGATCGAAAATATAGCCTTTAGATTAATAATAGTAATATATATAATAATAATTAATAGAGAGATACTTAAAGATATATTATTAGATTTAGTACTCCTATATAACCTACTATCTCCTAAGATATATAAAGTCGATTATGAGAATAATAATTAATATAGAGATATATATCGCTTTTATACTCGATAGGAAAAACTATAAAATTTTAATAATTACTAGATACGAGTCTTTAATTATAAAACCGCCTCTTTTATTTTCGATAATTATATAAATAAGTTAATATACTAATTTAGAGTAAAATAAACTATTTATTTTATAAAAAGTAAAATAACTACGCTATTAAAAAATATTTATAATAATAAGAGATATTTCTCTACTATAATCATTCTTAATAAAATTAGATATATAGTATACTAGCCAAAAATAACTACGGATATTATATAGTATATTAAGGGGTACCTCTTTTATATTAAATAAATAAATATAGCGAGATTAGTACCTTTATTACCTATTTAAATATTATTACTATTCTAGTTACTAGAGATTAACTTTATTAAACTATTTTTGAATAAAAATAAATAATTATATATATTTAATATTATTAATTATTTTATAAGAAATTTGTTTCTCGAGTTAATAGACGGCTACGATTTAAAAGATATTAAAATAAATATAATAAACTACTTTACTAGAAACCCGGCCCTAAATATAATATACTTCGATATAAGTTTATACTTTATAAATAATAAACTTTAATTATATCTCCGAGAGAGAGATATTATAATACTAGAGACTCCGAGTAGAGTAAAATATATAATAAAAATAATTAAGAAAACGAATAATATTCTAACTAAATATTTTAAAAAGAGAAGAGAAAATTATATAGATAAGTTATTTAAATTCTTTATCTAGAGCTTAATCATAGATATTAATAGATATTTAATTAATTATCTAGGATATTTACTATTAGAGATTCTTTATAAAGTTAAATTTATAAATATATTTAAAAGAAGTATTATATTTAGTTTATTCTTAACGGAAATTAGTTTCCTAGATCTAGAAGAAAGACTCTTAATAATTAAGGAATTTATAGTAAAGAGAGTAAAGATTAAAAAGATTATTTTATATTATTTAATTAATAATAAGAACTTTTAGAAGAGAAGATACGATATAAATATAAAACCGATTTAACTCTTAACCCTAGAGTAGTTTATAATATTAAAAGATATATAAACGAGTAGGCTAAAGAGCGAGCCTAGATAAAAAGAATTATTTATTATTATAAAATATATTAATAAATAAGGCTCTATTTATAAATTTATAAAAAATAATAGAAAAACGACGCGGTATTCGTATTATAAGAATTATTTAAGATTATTTAAACCTAGGTAGAAATACTTTAAATTAAAGAATAAGAAAGAATTTAAATTTCCGAGAATAATTCGCTTAATAAAAGAAAATAAATTAAAGATTAAATAATTAATATAATTACCTATTTTATTTATTATAAAGTAAATAAAGTAACTTTAATAAATAGAGATACTTAAAATAACTATACGAACTAATCTAGTATATTAGATTTTTCTTAAATTAAAGATATTTTATATTAGTATTAATTTTATATTTATATATATAAGTAAATTTTAGAGAAAGTCTCGGAGAAGATTTAATAATATAGATATTATTTATTTAATATAACGATAATAATAATATATTAATGAAATAAAAGTATTATTTAATTTAAAAAAAGGAATTAATATAGTATATTAAGTCTTTTTTATATTAATTATTTACTACGTCGATATTAAATTTAATTATAACTATAAAATTAGTTTAAAATATTTTTAAAAAGAAAAAGAAAAAGATAAAAGAAATAAAAATCGTAGATTCCTAAAAATAGATATATTTAAATTAATTTAGATATAGTTAGTAAGAATTCGTAAAGTCTAAAATCGGCCTATTATCGCGTAGGAAAATCTACCGATTTTGAATCAAGAATTTTAATATTTTAGAGAAAATCTTAAAGGAGTATTAATAATATAATTATTAAGAAAATAATAACGTATCGATAATATATAAAGATTAATTAATCTAGTATATAAACTAAGGTTTAATTCGTTAAATATATATATATATAAAGAAAAATACCTCTCGTACTTTAATAAATAAAAATTTAGGAATCTTATCTCCGTTATTTAATTATAAAGTTTAGTTTCTTAAATTATTTTTTACTCTTTATATAAACGCCGGGCTAGAGTAAGATCTTTATATAAAAAATATATATATTTATATACTTAACTAGTACGAAGCTCCGTTTAAAAAGATAGTATAAATTTAAATCGAGAAAGAATTATATAAATTAAAATAAATATAGGTCGAGTTAGAATTATAAAAATAAAAGTTATAACACGGAGAATATAAAGAATAATAGGATTATTTAATATTAAATTAGAATATAATCGACGAGTAGGAGCTAGAACTATAGGAGTAGGAATTATAAAAACCGGGATTATCGGAGTAGAAAAAGAGTCCTTAATATAGAAATATTCTAATATTATAAAATTACTAAGAATCGAAAAGAACTATATATTAGGAATAAGAAGAAACTATATATATAAAATAAAGACCGGAGTAATAGGCTCGATAGCTAGAGTAATAAATTTAATAATAAACTTAAAAACAAAATTAATAAACTCGATAATAAGAGTAAAAATAAAAGAAATAAATTTAGAAACGTCGGTAAATCGAAAACCAGTTTTAACGACTCGAGGTTTAAAGGTAAATTACCTCGGGCGCCCGAAATAAACTTAAAGTATTTAAATAATTTTAAATATATATCGAGCGCCCCTTCGAGCGCTTTAATACTCGATAAATACTCGATAAATACTCGATAAGCGCCCGAGGCCGTTATAAAATTAACGTTAGACTCTCTATAAACGCTTTTTAAACCCGTAATTTTAAAGATTTTAACTTTAAAAAATCACGTAATTTACTACCTAAAATTTTAAATTTTTTTAAATTTTTATAATTATTTTTATCGACGATAACGACCCCCTAGAACGACTCTTAACGCTAGTAAATTTTAATACCCGGAATTGATCGATTTAAGCGAAATCCTCGTGGAAATAATATATAGGTTATATATTAAAATATACGCTAAAGATTTAGAAATATAATAATAATAGTTATAAAAATATAATAATAATAAAACTATAATTATAAATAGAATAAGGTTATAACTATAAATAGGGGTTATAAACGGGGGTTAAAATTAATAATATACCTCTAATTTAGCGCCCGTTAATAGTGATTTTAAGTTTATTTAATATATACCCGAGTAACCCTAGGCCCCTTAATTATATATCTTGGATATATATCGAGTCGGTAAATAAATATTGTATTTAAGACTCTTTAGGCGCCCGTCGAGTATTTTAAATTACGATCGAGTTACTTTTCGTTTTATTAACGAACCGAAGTAATAATAAGAATAAAAATAAATTTAAACTTTTTAAAAATAAAATTATTATAATCCTAGATTCTAAAACTAATATTTTCGAAAAGAAAATTAGTATTATTACTAGATTTATAACTAGATATAATATAGACTTCTTTTTTTATAAAAGTATTATATTATACTAAGACTAGCTCTATAATAACTATTAAATATAATATATAGATTCTATATAGAGAGTATACGGCGTAGTTACGTTATTTATATTATAGTATTATATTATAAATTCCGGTACTTCGGAGCCTTTTTTAGAAATAAGAGGTTTAAAACCCTCGCTCTAACTCTTTAAAAATTAATTCTATTATTTAAATATAAAGATTATTTTCTTATTAAGGCTTTATATTTACTTTTATATTATTATAAATACTCTAGGTATTATAACCTAATAATTTTAATCTCTTTTAACTTTTTTAAATAATAATCCGTTAAAAATATAAAAGATCTCTTTAGAAATAGTTATCCCGAAGGTAAAATATATAGAATTAATACTTTAAACAAAAATATAAAAAATATACTAGAGAATACTAATTTTAAGGTAGATTAACGATTTATTAAATTAAAATATAAATAGAAAGCGCTCGAGAAAGAGGCCTTTATTATTATAATTTAAAAAAATATCGAAAATTTATAATATATTATCGTAGGTAAAGGAGATAAGGAAATCGAAGATAATCTTTAAAAACTAAATATAGAAGACGAAAACGGCCCGACGGTAGGTCGTAATTAAATCGGTCTTAATATAAATTAAAGTAATTTATAATTATCGAAACTATAGGATTTCTATACGAAGAATCCGTAAAATTATCGAGAATAAATTTATAATATAAAAATTATATTCCGCTTAATACCCGTAAATTTTCGAATAAATAAAAAGAAGATTTTATATACGATACTCTATTTAAAGAGGTAAATTAAGAAGTTATAAAATAAATATAAAGAACTTTATTTAATAAATATATTAATATAGAAGTTCTTTACGGATTATTTATTTAATATAATTAAAGATCTTTTAAACCGAGCTATAAATACGAGTTTTAAATATTAATATATATATTAAAGAAATAATTAATTAATATAAGATTTTAATATTTATTTTAATATTTTAAAACTCGAACTACTTTTTTATAATAAAAAGTAATAAATAGTTTATTTAATAACTCGCTTAAGACCTAATATTTTAAAAAAAGTTAATCGGGTCTAAAGTATTCCTACTAAACGAACCGAATTTATATTATTTATAGTATATTATAAACGTAATCTTAATCGAGATTTTAAGATATAAAATAATAATTAAAATAATTAATTAAGACCTCGGAAAAAGTATAAAAAAGAATTAAAAGGCGGAGATAATAAAAATGAATCTAATATAAGAAAATAAAGTTCTAATAATAATAGTTATAAAAATATAAATAAAACGTATACGACTCGCGCGAGCGATAAGAATTTTAAGAATATTAAATACTTTAATTATTATAAATTCGGTTATTACTCTAATAAATATCTAGAGAAGAAAATAAAGATTATTAATTATATTAATAATTATACCGCCGAGTTAAAAAATAATAAACTCTTAGGGAAGTCTTTATCCTAAAAGAATAAAAAGAAATAAAAACCCGACCGAATATAAATATCGATAGCGAAGTTATTACGAACCTAATTAATATTAATATAAAAACTATTTATATTAAAATATATAAAGATCTAGGAGCGGAGATAAATATTATTAATAAAATATTTATATAATAGTATAATTTAAAGTATCTTAAAAGCGAGCCGTTACTAACTCCTAAATAAATAAACGGGTAATCTATTTATTATTATAATATTTATAATATTATCTACCGGCTAATTAATTTATAGAGATAAACTAAAAAATATAATAATACCTTTTACTCTATTAATAAAAAAGGCTCGTTTATTATTATAAATATACCGGCTATAAAAAAGGAAAAGATTTAAACCGACTATAATATATATATTTAACGGTTCGGTATCGTACTAAATATATATATATTAGAATTATTTAAGGATTTTACGAAATTATTAAAGACGTAACTAGTTATATATATATTAATTTATACTAAGGCTAGTCCCTTTAATTAAGATCCTATTAATAAAAACGAGGTTAGGAAAGGCGATATTATTATTAATATAATATTTTTTAATAGTTTCGTTATCGTACCGCCTACGCTTCCTAACGAATTTATGGATTTTAATAATATTTTTTTCGATAAAGAAGTAGGTCGATTATCGTTATATAAAGACGGCGATTATATAATTAATATAAAGAGTAACCCGTTATACGGGCCTCTTTATAATTTATCGAATCTAAAATTAATAAAGTTAAAAAGATACCTAGACGACGTCTTAGCGAAGGGTTAAATTAAATATTTTATAAACCCTACCGGGGCTCCTATCCTTTTTATTTTAAAGAAAAATAATAAACTATAATTATATATCGACTATTATAGTTTTAATAAAATTATTATTAAGAATCGCTACCCGTTATTCTTAATTAATAAAACGCTGGATCGCCTAAATAATACTATATAATTTACGAAATTTAATTTAAAAGATATTTATTATCGAATAAGAATTAAAGAAGGCGATAAATAGAAAATAATATTTCGTACGCGGTATAATCTTTTTAAATATATAATAATACCTTTTAATTTAATAAATATACCTACTACTTTTTAAACCTATATTAATAAATCGTTAACGAGTTTAATAAATATATTTTATATTATTTATCTTAAAAATTATCCTAATTTATTTAAATTTAAAAGAGGAGTATATTAATTATATACGATAAATATTTAAACGTTTATAAAAATATTCCTTATTCGTAAATCTTAAGAAATACGAGTTCTTTATTTAATTAATTAAGTTTCTAGGGTTTATTATAAATACCGAAGATATATTAATAAATAAATATAAAGTTAATATAATTTAGTCCTAGCCGAAACCAAAGTTCTTTTATAATATATAAATATTTTTAGGCTTCGTTAATTTTTATCGTCGATTTATTTATTATTATTTATAGATAATAGGCCCGTTAACGGGTCTATTAAAAAGTAGTTAAGATAATAAAAAATTTAGTTTATTTAAATAGCCTGAAGAGGCGGAGTAAACGTTTTATTTATTTCGCGATTTATTCTTATATATATCTATTCTAGTATACTTTAATCTAGAATTAAAAATTCGGATTAAAATAATTACTTCTAATTTTACCATAGTTATAATTTTAACGTAGTTATAAAATAATAACGAATAATATTTTATTACTTTCTAGTCCCGTAAAATATAAGGTTTAGAAATTCGATATAAAATTTATAATAAAAAACTCCTTATAATTATTACGATATTTAAATAATAATAATACTACCTCGAGGGTAGTTTATATAAAATAGAAGTCTTAATTAATTATAATAACTTAAAGAGTTTTATAAATATTAAATAATTAAATAATCGCTAGGCGCGTTAGGTAATAAGATTTTCATCTTTTAATTTCTTAATTTCGTATTATTCTAGGAAAAGTAATTTAGCCGATAACCCCTCGCGTTATCTTAATTATAAAGACTAGGATAGCTTTTTAAATAATATATTATTTATATTATAATAAAAATTATTAAATTTAAAAAGTATTAATTAAGGCCCTATTTTTATTATAATATAAGATATATTCGTAGATATAAAAGATCTAGATATAAATAATATTTCGCCGGCGTTAAATAATATATCCGTAGGCGTTATATAAAACCTAATATATATAAAATTTATATTATTAGGGTTTTTAAGGCTTATTATAAAAAAGATATATTTTTTAATAATATATTTATTTAGGCCTAGGGAGTTAATACTTAAATAGGAAATTTTAAGAAGTTTAAATAAAACGCTTATTTAAATCGATTATAATATAATAAAAGAACTATTTAACCTTATCGCTAGAACTATAAATTATAGATTATTTATTCTATATATTATTATTAAATTAATAGTATTTTACGAGACGGTTTATAACGTTAAAAGTTTATTAATAATTGAAATAATTCGCGCTTTATAAAAGGATAATTCCTTCTCGTAAATAAAAATCGCCGAAATTATATAAACAGATTACCAACGTTCCGCCGGAGTATAAACTTTAGATTTTATATTAATTTTTAAATATAATAATAAGATTTATATATCTAAAGAAGGATTAATCCGCGAAGAACTACTATAACGATATTATAACGATATATTAGCGGGATACTTTAGTATCAAGAAAATAATAAACTTATTTATTAGAAAATATTTCTAGAGTACTCTTAAGGCCGACGTATAAGAATATATCAATATATATAATATATACTAGCGGGTTAAGGTATATCGATACCGTCTTTATAACGAGATTAATTCTCTACTATATCCTACGGGGTCGTAGAAAGAAATTATAATAAATTTTATTACTAGTTTACCTTTAAATAAACGATATAAATACGTTTATAATACGGTCTTTATAGTTATAAATAGGTATATAAAGATATTATAATATATTTTAATTATAAAAACGATCGACTCTACGGGGTTAATAGAGTTAATATTCGAAGAAATTATCTTAAAGTTTAGAGTTCCTAATAGGATTATTTCCGATAAAGATTCTATTTTCATAAATACGTTTTAATTAAAAGTATATTATTTAATAAAAATTAAAAGGCGCCTAAATACTATATTTTATTTATAGATAAATAATTAGATAAAATATTAGAACTAAACCCTAAAATATTACTTAAGAATTTTCTACTTAAATAAATAAAATAACTAGGTAGTACTTTTATTTATAATAGAATAAATATATTATAATACGTAGTATACGATAATAAAATGGATATTATTTATAGTTATATATAGTTATAATCTATCTCTTAAACCGCGTCTCGAGGGCGAGACGTATAAGGGAGAAATATTATCGGTATAAGAAAAAATTAAAAAATTAAATATTTTAAGAGAATACCTAATAAGAGTGTAGGCTATCGCGGTCGAGGCGTAGAAATATAACTATAATAAAAGATATAAACCGAAATCATTTAATATAAGTAACTTTATATTATTATTAATTAAAAACTTAATATAAAAATAACTAAATAAAAAGCTCTTTTATAAAGTAATTAACTTATTTAAGATTTTAGATATCGTCGGAATATAAGTATACCGCCTAGGATTATTAACTAGTTATTATATTTATAATATTTTCTATATATCGCTTTTAGAGTCGTATTATTAATAGTAGAGCGACGTTTTAATTCCTAATATACCTCTATTGGAATTAATAAATAATACGAACGAATAAAAAATAAAAAAGATACTAAAAAAGAAGAAGATAAAAGACGAGGTATTTTGTTTTATAAAATAACTAGGATAACTAGAGACCTTTAATAAATAAATTAATATAAATACTTTAAATAATATATTAGAACTACGAGAAGTATTCGAAGAGAATACGAAGGTAAAAAAAAATATAAAAAGTAAAAAATAGGAAAAGGAAGTATTATTAATTACTAACTACTATTAATTATTTCTTATTAATAAACTTCGAGCGAGACGTATCTTTACGGTTAACGGGGTATTTATAAATAGGTTTATATCTAAAGCGGCTAACTTTCTTAATATTAAAACTCGGTTATTTATAAATAAAAATATAGGTAGGAAGTCGAGCTAGAAAATAAAGATTAGAAATAAAATTAAAATTAAAATTATTAACCTTATTTTTAACTTCTTCTTTAGAAGCCTCGCGAGAAGATATTAATTTATTTAAAATATAGCGATTTATACCCTTTATACCGCCGTATTAAGAGCGAGATTTTATAATATCTTTAACTAAAAGAGCTTTACGACTAAATATTATAACTTTTTATATACTATTAAAGAATAAAGTAGGATCGATAGTATCGAGATCGTCGAAAATAAACGTATTAAATTAATCGGTAACGGGATTAAAGCCGGGAGAAAAGTCGTATTTAAAGACGTCTCGTATATATCGTATATAAACCTTATCCTCTGTTTCGTAATCGGCTTTATCTTCGTCCGTCGATTTAAATAAATTATTAAGTTAATATTATATAGTCCTATTTTAAAATATACTTATATCCCGGGTAGTAATCCCTCCTTAAAAAATTATTAATATACAAATTATATCTAAATTATATTAATTTATTAGAGTACGAAAGGTATTATCTATACCCTCGATATTTATAATAAACCGAGATATTAACTATAATATATCTTTCTCTCTTTTAACGTCGTTATTTTTAAACTTAATCTCCCGAAGGAAGACCACGATATCTTTCGTATATTTAATAATACGCTAGCGAAGATATTTATTAAGGCCTCGACGTTCTAAATAATTAAAAAGAGAATTTATAAAAGTATAAAATTTAAAAGGAATCTAAATACGTTAATATAATTTAGTTTTAAAATACTAGCGATATATAAAATTATATAGGTATTTATTCTTTACGTAATAAACGTACTTTATATATAATATTTTATTATATAGGATATAATTATCTAGGTTTATCTACTTAGAGTAGCGGAGATATAAAAGTACGGATAAAGACGGGATAAAAGTAGAGCGGGCGGCTATCGTATAAAAAATAATAATCGGAGATATATTAAATATCTAGATATTATCGTTAATATCGTATACTATAAAGATTAAATTAATATATTAAATATTAAAGTTATCTAGCTATATACGCGTCGTTAATAAAATAAGATATAAAATTAATAATTTAAAAATAAAATAAATATTACGATAATATTAATTATTTTAAAAATATAAATAAATATCTTATTTAAAGATAGAATAAGTTATTTATTTATTTTAATAATTATAAAATTAAAGAAAGAATTTAAAAGAAGAAAAGAAAGACTTATTTAAATTATAATATATTAGCTCTAGTTTTACCTACGGAACGTATATATAATATTTACGACCTCGAGAAAGAGTTTAAAGACACGGCCGAGACTATTATAAATTAATAAAAACCTAAATATAGTATAACTACTAATAGTAATATATAGGAGTTTATATATATAAAAGATAATAAGATATTATAAAAGAAGAAAAGTTTAAAGGTCGGCGAAGACTTTATATTTATATTAAGACCGTTACCCGTATATATTTACTCCTATAACTAGAGTTCTTTCTAAATAATAAAGTAGAATAATTTACTCTATTACCGATATCGCTAAAGCCCTACTAATAATAAAGATTTATAATTTTCGACGGCGATTATAATATTCTTTCCTTTACTTTTCCTTTTAAGTTTTAAGATTTTTATCGAATACTTAATATAATTTATAATTATATAATTACGCCGACTACGAACCTTACGCGACGTATTATTAATTTTAAGATATAATCTATTTCCCTCCCGTTTTCCTACTAGGTTTAGAAGTTTTTCTTTAATATATTACTACTAAAAAACTAGGGGATTAATAAAATTAGGTAGGATATATAAATATTATATATATACCCTATTTAGTTTCTACTCTTTTATATTATACTCTTTCGTTAAAAATATCGAAACGTTAAATTAATATTTACTAGTTTCGAGGGCGAAACCCCTAGAAAGGGAGGTAATTATTATATTATATTAAAACTAATTTTATAATAACTACTAAATATAATATATAAATCCTATAAAAAAAGTATATAGCGTAATTAAGCTATTTATATTATAGTATTATATTATAGTTTTCGGTACTCTAGAGTCTCTTTAGAAATAAAAGACTCGGAGCCCTCGCTCTAACTCTTTAGAGATTAATTCTATTATTTGAATATAAAGATTATTTTCCCACTAAGACTTTATATTTACTTTCATATTATTATAAATACCCTAGGTACTATAACTTAATAGTTTTTAAGAAATTTATTTATCTAAAATTTTATATTAAATAAAAAATCGAATTCAATTTTATATATTTTAATTATAACGAGGCGAGATATTTTAAATTTAATTAGAATATATTAATATTTTCGTTACTACTATTCAAATAAGAGTTAATATAATAGTATATAATTTAAAATTTTAAAATTATTTAATAGAGAATTTAACTTCAATATATTAAAAGAGTAATATTATAGAGATATTCTCTTTATTTATATAGATACCCCCCCGATTACTAGATAAATACTTCTCTATATTTAAGTAATAACCGCGGTTACTATAATAATATTAAAGTAAATTATTCGGGCGACGTAGGTATATAGTAATAAAACTAATTACTTATTCCTAAAATAAATAGCGACGACGACGTCGTATATACTAAGATTCTAAATAGATAGATTTTTAAATATAGTATATAACTAAATTATAAAAAGAGTATTTAATAATAAAATCGTTATAGACTAAATATAAATATAATTTTCGTGATTTTCGTTATTTTCGTATTTATCCTACTCGAAAAACGTTTTAAATTATTTAAACCCGATATTTTTTTAAAAAAAACCTATTTTAATATAATTAAATTAATTTAGTTACTAAATTAATTTATTAAAATTTATTATCGGGGCTAGTTTATTATATTTATAATCTTAAGAATTAAATAATATTATCGTTTTAATTAGAGTTAAAGTTAGAGTTAGAATTAAGTTATTATTTATCTCTTTAAATATATTAATAATTATTATTAAAGTATATAAACTCGAATATATCTTAATTTAATATATCCGGCGCCTCGGTACAAAATTCTTTTAAATTATTCTCACTTTTTCTAGCGACTACGGTGCGATTTCCGAGTATAAAAATCTTCGGAATTAATATCGCTCTAAATTCGAAACTCTTAATATATAGAAAAAAATTATATATTTATAGGAATAATCCCGTCGATTATTACCCTATTACGTAGTTAGTATTTAATTATTAAATAACTAAGATTATTTACTCTACCTAGGTTTTTTAATAATTCGAGTTTACCGAGAGAGTTAGAAAGTTCTCTAACTCGTTATTAAATTATAACGATAAATTTATACTAACCGGAGTTACGATAATTAGAAATAATTAATATATATATAACTATAGAGGCGCGCTACTTGATTAAGGGGTATTATTAAAGAATATAATTTCGAATATACCTTAACTTAATATATCCGGCGCCGCGATACAAAAGTCTTTTGGATTATTCTTACCTTTTCTGTTACGGCAACCGCGGCCACTAACCAAACATAGGGGGGTGTCTATCTAGCGATCTGGGGGGTGTCTATGTAGGCAAAGGGGGTGTCTCTGTAGTGCCACCCTACCAAAATCCAATATTACCTTAGTCCTGATAGGGCTAGCAGTAGGGCTCAGCCCGCTGTCTTGGCAGACATCAGTGGTAACACTCATGCCAGAGTCCACCCGTGACAATTGCCTTCAAACCAGGATCTAGAGAACCAAGCCCCTCCGTCCATGTCACGCTTCGACGGATTTTTGCGTACTCTAGGGCCGCTGGCTTCTGTTCCTCTTGGATTTGTGAAGTATTTGACCCCCTCTAAATCAACCGTCGTACCTCGAATGCAATCGCGATCATCCCGTTGCCGAGGCTCCTGATTTGTGGGACCGAGAACATTGCGCGTGATATGGGAGATAATGTCGGGGCCCTTTTGAATCTCAGCTTCGGAAATGCAGTCGAGCTGTTTATCTTGTGAGCTGTGAAGATATTTGGCCTTCAAAAGACGTGACGCTAATTATCAAAAGCACGTAAATATGTCTCCGGAAGGCAAAACCCTGAGGAAAGCTCTTACTGACCTCTCGAGAACGGCCTTGGTGAATAATCGCATTCCAATCTTTCAGGCTTCGCTCATTGGATCAATCCTCCTCAATCTCCTGCTGATCCTCAGCTCGGCTGTTCTGACTGGAATTGTGGAGTATCGAGAACAAGTATTCAATAGAGCCAATGCTCAGTCACTGGCATGCCTTCTTTGCTTATCAGCTTTTAGCTTGCCAGTACCGGTGAGCCACCTCGCGCTCGAGAGAGCCACCTCGCGCTCGAGAGAGCCAAATGCAAGCTCGTCACATGACATTCACCAGACTGCCTTCCATGCATCCTTCCAAGACAAGGACATGGCAGATCAAGCCGTCCTGCAATACAGCAGAGGAATTGCTGTGACTCTGCTCCTTGTCTACATCACTCACCTGCTATTCCAACTCAAATCGCACGCGTACTTGAATAGGCCTGCTCCACAGCCTATGTCGGAGGTACTTTTTCATCCCGAGACTTTAGCACACCGGGACTATGGCCCTCCCTCTCCCAAGACCCCGTCGTTAACATTCAACCCGAAGTTTATAGGAGACTCGACGGTTCCGCGGCTAAACGATGTGATCGAGAGGGAGAACGCAATTGGAGTGGATGCCGTCGAGCGCCGAGCATTATTGGGATCATATGTCGAGCCAAACGTTGGCTCCGAAGTTGACGAGCAAGTGGCAAATGCAGCTCGATTGAACCGGGGGAAAGCTAGCTCCTGTGAGCCATCTATTTCCAGAGGGGGAGAGCTTGAGACCGGTCGAACTCCACCTTGAATACCTTTACGGGCGCCCTCTGCGTTCCCTCCTTGGCTTGCATCACGATAGTGTCCTCCAGGGCGCTTGAGTCAGGACTTAATCTTCCATCGACCATGGAAGCCTGAATTCGAAGAAGAGGAGCCAAGACTACCCGATCTATCATTGCGCTCGTCAGAGCTCTGGTTCCCCAACCGCGGACCAGCCCTAGTAATTTGTACGGCCTCGATGATTTTATTAAAGGTATCTTCCGGCTTGATCACCGTCGGTGCCGAGTTTTTGGTATACAGCATTAGCGACATGGTGAAGCATGGTCCATTAGGCGAGGCCTTTATCAGTCTCATAGTCTTGCCCATTGCTGGGAACGTTGCAGAGCACATCACCGCCGTGACCGTTGCGCCGAAGGGCAAAGTGGATTTAGCGATCGGTGTATCCGTCGGGTCCTCAATTCAGATTGCACTATTTATCACTCCACTGGTTGTAATTGTGGGGTGGATCTTGGACAGAGATATGACATTGTACTTCAGCCTCTTTGATATCGTCACATTGGTCTCTACGATATTTGAGGTGAATTTTCTGATCTTGAATGGTAGGACCAATTACCTCGAGGGAGCTTTGCTTTGTGCATGCTATGTTATTACCACGTAAGTTCTTCCAATCGGTTGTCGCCCCCTCGGTCTCTGGGCTTCTGACACATCTGAAGGTTAGGAGCCTATCTATACCCTGGACCGGAAGATCGACCGTAACAAGACGTTATCACCATCGAAGGGCATTGGGCGAGAACTCGGAATGGATTGAAAAGATGGCACCAGAGGGGGGATACCGTCAGTCGTTCAAGCGGAGAACCAGTCTACAATTTTTCCAGGCGGAAAGCACTCAAGTTTTCGAGTTCTGTTACCATTGAAGTCTGACGGCTTGACCATCGGTGCGTGAAAGCAAAAGACTGGTACAAGAATCGGATCTCTAAAGCTACTGATGGAGCCTGTCGGCTCGATGGCGATGAACTTCTTTCCTTCTCAAAACCATCGATCTGGCCTAGCAGCAGAATCGAAACTTATGTCATCATGCCCTCTTGGGCATGTTCGTGTTGATAAAACACAAAATACAATTCAAGTGTAATTTTAGGAGATTCTTGAAAGCTAGAAGGTTCTGTGACCAAGGAAAAAAGTGTGCTCCCTGAGGAAAGTGCCGGTTTTGCCCTGAAAAGCGGATCGCCTAAATATTTTTGCGTTAGTACTACCACTTTGTGGACCAAGGTGACTGCAGATATTTTTGTTGTTCTTAGTGCTCGAGCTCACACGATTCCGGCAGGCAGGCTCCGGCCACCAACGTCATCAATGCGGAGAACATGAGGGCCAGCTGCGTTGAAGGCCCTCAGCCTAACGATCCCAGCAATTGAAATGAATGGTTCTGTTGAAAATACGGCACGACCATGAGCAGCAGCACCCAAGATACATGCAGGCATTGTTCTCATGGGCTCTGTATCTTTTGCTTCACACATTAGCACATTAAACAGCCCTCGACACGATTCTATGGCCTTCTATTCCATGACTGTGTTGAACGGTGGTAGGTACGTCAAAGCAATTGCCCAAAATGTAGCTAGAAGTTTGTGAGAGCTACCATTGCGAGGCTGAACTGATCAAAGGCCGGGGGCATATGAACGTGGACGAAAGGCTAATTGTACGGAAGAAGAATTGTCAATAGCCAAGATCATCTATAGTGTCTTTCTAGGAAGTCATGTGCTTCAGAATCGTGAGACGTCACGTTTGAGTAGACCGCGCTTCGTCTCCCATAATTGAAATTCCGTTCGATGAGTGCACTCAGACTTCCTCTACCGGACCATTTCTGCTGTCAAGGCTCGATTATGTACCAGATACTCGTGGAAAAGGCAGCTGCGTCGTAGAGGAGAGGGGATTATTGAGTCTTCCGAAATGATATCTGAAAACCCTCTTCTTAGCTCAATTCCTATCTACAACGCTGCCCTTTGCAGGTAGAATAGAAATTACGCCTGAAACGCCATAAGCAATATGATTTGTCAAAGTTGTCTTGCTGACGCCGGAATCAATAACCTCAATTAGTCTTCATCGTGATACTGCCGCAATGGAACCTACGATGGAAAGAGGTTTTCTGCGGAACGTACCCTCCGTACACCCACACGGCATCACGGTTATTGACGTAGAGATACTATTGATGCCTCTCTCTCTATCTCTCTCTCTCTCTCTCTCTCTCTTTAATTTTGGAAGGGTAAGGTATAAAAGTTTTTCGCAAATGGCGCGAGGATGATTGTATTGACAATGATGTCACGAGTGATGATGTCAATGTCACAAGCGCCCATTCACAATTTCTCTCCCTGCAAATAACTCACTTCTGTCCAGGATCACATATCAACTCTAATACACTTAGATTTGATCATCTCACTTCAACACAAAGAATTCTCGATCAGCACAACGAATATGCCCCGCTCAATGGCACCGCCTCCCTCCAGCGAATTCTCCATCAGACTCACCAAGAGTTTCGGCCAAACACCAACCGAGAAGACCGAAATCATCGGTGAGCCCAACCGCACAGCAAACATCAAAATCACAAAGCACGTCGGAAAGGACAACCAGACGATCACGACGAAGGAAGGCTCTATTCAAAGTGATGATGTCAACGAACTCCTTTCAATAGTAAGGCCGTTAGAAGGTCTTCCCACCAACCCGAATGAAGACATCTATGGCTTCGACACTCGCATCATCTTGACGACATTTGAGGTTCAATGGGACAACGGTGAAGAAATTGAGGGTGCGGAGGCTGATACGAACCCGACCGAGGAGAATAAGCAGACTTTCAAGGATGTGCTGGATAGCATTACGGCGCTGGCGAGGCAGAGTGCGAAGTAGAGCACTACTTGAGGGAGCCTTGGTACAGAGGCTTTCGCCGTAGATGCGAAGCCTTTAAGGCAATCTGGCTTTGCTTCTGCCGTGTTAGAGTCCAAGGCTATGTATCGGTACGAGAGCCTGACTGCGTTTCAAGGCACCAACGAGTCCTGTTGAAACTCAGTGGTCATTAAAGAGGCCGTTCATACAGTGTTTGCGCTACGAATAACATATACTGACTGTCACACTCCAGACGAAGTGGATCGGAGTACTCAAACTGAAGGGCGTGGCGGTCACACGAAAAAGAACGTAGCCCTGCCTCTTTGTTTAGATCTCTCCAGTTCGTAGTCTTTCCACTGCGTGTCAAACGAAGTGTATCTCGCCTTTTTGATTTCAGTATCCTATCTTCTAAGAGAGATTTCGAATTTCAAATTCTTATGCCGAGCCCATCTCAAGATTTCTCAAGGTCGATCTTCCTGCCTTTGCCTCAGCAGAAGTCGACATCCTCGATCGCCCTCTTCGGCAAAGTTAAAGCCTCGCCATCCATCATCCCATGAAAATACGTCTCGCCCAAAAGTTGGAACCTCCCCGAGTCTCGTTTCGCGCGCACCACAAACGGCACCTGCCCTCCAAACAGTACGCAAATCTGGTCTCCCTTCTTCGCGCCCGGTGGTGCCCAGCCGATATTTCCATTCTTTGTGAGGCAAAAGACGCGATTTTGTGCAACACGCAGTACATCGTACCAAAAGGCAGACGAGGCACGCCGCCGCGTCTTCTCCTGAGGTGATACGGAGGGTACGGTTTCTTGCCCGGCGGTCGACGCTGATGGCGATGAGTACTGAAGCAGATCCTCTATTTTGGAGGCTGTCAGATCTGTAGGAGGGTCAATCTCCTCTACAAAGTTGCTGCCAGCATTTTGTGTGGACGCAGTCGATATCGTCCGTCCATTATTGCCGGAGATTAATGCTGCAGAAGCTAACACATCCCTCAATATCTTTACTTTCAAGCCTTCCGCAAGCTCTTTGTCCCGCCCTTTATCATATGTTTCTTGAAAGGATGTCTTCCAAATGCTCAGGCACAGGTGTGCTATTCAGCTCCTTTCCTCGCATCGGAAGGGTTCCGGCAAGCGTAGGCACACCCTTTCTCAATTTCGGTCTCTTCCCTCTTAGCACGCGAGGGAGGACCCCTTCCTGTTTCCACAACACTTCACGCCATCTATGAAAAGCGTCGCGCCACTCCTCAGGCGGACGATCGACGGCTCCCGACTTATCTTGCCGCGCATTACCCATCAGCGTTCGCCAATAGACTTCCTCGCGAGCTGGTTGGCGACCGCCGCGTCTGTCTGCAAGTTGTCTCCATTTGGTTTCAAGCCCTGATCTCATATAAATATGGTTGCTGGCGTTCGTTGGGCCAAGAAGGAAGGATACCCGTTGTGGACGGGTCTCTTTGAAAAATGTAGAGAAGATAATGAGGGAACGTTTGAGTAGCAATTTCCTGCGTTGTTCTTCATCCATGGGTAGATTAGATAGCAGTGTCGCCACCCGAAATGCGGTGCGGAGCGGTCCTTGTGGTATGGACTGAAGGTGAGACTCGGAATCCGGAGTGTCTGATGCCTCGGAGAGAGCTTTTTGTCTTTTGTCGAGGATGTCTTTCACTACAGGGAATTTCCGCTTCACTATGTTGTAGGCGAGCCGAACACCTGCCGATGTTTGCAAGGCCGCACGCCAGCGACGATGGAAAGTCCGTTCCGAGTAGCAGGCCTGTAAGACCGGCCTTGGCTTACGACGTGCAATTTGCAGCAGTCGCCCTGTCCATGCTTCAAGAAGGTGTTTGCGTCGGCTTGCAGTCGTTCCAGGCTGCCTTGATCAGGTTCAGGGGTGTTCCCAAATTCTAGGACTCTTCAGATTCGACTGCTTTCGCCTGTTGCCCATATCATGTGATCACTGTAAATAGCAAATTCCAGCTTTTCGTTCCACGACGCCATCAAAGTAGACCGCCGCTAAAGATTAGAAGGAGTGTATTTCTGAGTTCTCGAAGATAACCTGCTCGCCTGCGTCGATGACTGGGTCTATCCTGACCGGAAAATTGGGAAACAGCGCCTAGAACATTGTCGGCGTCCAGGGACTCGCTGCGACGACGAGCTTGTTGAGGTTTAGGATAGTGACTTTCTTTTTATCGTGGACCAGCTTCAGCGACAGCAGCTGATTAATGCGAGATAAATGGGCTGAGACATCTTGAATGTTCTTGTGTGTTCATAACTCCATGGAGCAGACACTGCTCGTAGCCAGCGACCTTGGGCAACAGGATTACTGTAGGAGAATGATGCAAGGTGTCAATAGATCATTGTGAGAGCTGCGCCGTACATTGTTGCCATCTTTCCTTGCTCTGGCACTTTTGCCACATCCCATGTTGATTAGATGCGAACCCAATCTGGAATCTAGGCTGGCCCAACGCCGGAGCCCGGCTTAATACTATAGTTCACTCCTTCTCTGTAGCCATACTCCGTCCTGAACCGTATGTCGTTTCCTAGACTTTCCTACTGCTGGTACGAATAAACTGCCAAGGCTAGAAGGTCCTCTTCAAACCCGGTATCCGACGGGATACCTGGATCTGTGCTAGACGTGGCCACGAAAACTTTATGAGCGGCCTCGAAATCGATCACCCTGTGCGAAGTGCCGCGTCCTTGGTCTGTTTTCGCTAAATGATAAGCAGTGCAGAGCCCGATGACGCCAGCACCTACAATCGCTGTAATGGTCTCATGGAGATGGAAAGTTTCAGTCAGGCCAAGTAAGCTGAACTCCTCCTGATACTTACGAGTCCGCATTCTCCTACGAATCGTTGAGAGAAGGGCTGTCGTAATAAACAGCACCATGAAGACGAAGCAGATGCACAAGGTTACGAGCATCGTTTTAGTAGTAGTCATGAGGATAGGCCGACAGGGAAGATGAGCGATGTCTGGCCGCTTTCGAGAGTACTATGTCACTTGTGACTTGTCGAACATGCAGCAATATGTTGATGTTCATCGACTGACGACTGGATAGTGATGGGGGAAAAGACGTAGAGTGAATTGAGGAAGACCTAAGTCATTGAACACTCGCAGCGCTAACCTGAATACACTGATGGCATCTGCTAAACGGTGTTCCATAGATGCGCGTGTACTAGGTGATGTCCGAGCTTGATAACTAGTGAGAACGATTGCAAGTCTGATGCTATTACTGCAACATTGGATTAAGACTCTCCCCTAAGATCCCCTCGATGCTCACCACGAAAGACTGCACCGCCTTCTCAACCTCCTCGTCGTCGTCTTCTAGGGCTTCACTGATGAATGGTAGCATCTCTGGTAGCAGCGCCAACCACTCTTCGCCCAGTTTTTGAGTCAGTGCTATCTCGCACTGTATTGCTGCCAGCCGTACTTGTGAGCTATCCGAACGCATAAACTTTAGTATTGTCGCATTCATCTCCTTGTGGTGAGCAGGAGAATCAGCTGCGGCTGCAAGCCCAGCAATGGTAGGAATGAGCTCTGGAAGCAGCGGTACTTGAGCGGCATGGGCAAGCTGTTTGAGTAGAACAGCAGAGATGGAATTGAAATGAGCAGGGCTTTGAAAGAAGTCTGCTGCAGCGTCAGCTTTGTACTTACTCAGAATATGCAAGGCGGATTCCCACCGTCCTGGTCATGCTCAAGGGTTTTGCGCAGCGTGAGAACTACTCGGCGCCATAAGTTCATTGACTCGCTGTCTGCTGGAGATGTAGCATTGAGAACCCTGACAGAGTCTTCGATGATGAACCCAGCGTAGCTCGTCACGATTGACTAAGGTAAAGCAATTAGCATCGTAGAGACCTTGAGGACACTGCCCAGAGCTACCTTTAGCATATCGAAGAATTTCAATAGGAACGCAAACCAGGTTGTTTGCCTGTGTAACGTCCCCTTATCGCCTTTCGTGGTCGGCGTAGTAGCCCATTCTAAGATTCGCAGGAAAAGAGGCCGGAAATTGGAATCATTGAGCTTATATACCATGGCAATCGCACAGTCATTGACAGCGTCCTCGACCTCGTCGATCTCGCTCAGGTCATAGCTATCTTCTGTGGGAGGAGACAGTTGGATCCGCCGCAGGTCGAAGACGTGGAGCAACAGATCGCCCAAGGTCTCGCGTTGTTTGATGATCGTTGATTTCGGCTGACGATCAATTGCCAGTCGAAGAATATCAAGATACTCCTTAACAGCCTGCACTGGCGTTAGCGGCCTTTTCTCATATTGGGTGATCTGCAGAGTGCTCACCGGAGGGCCCTCAACCATTGCGGCTGTCCAAGTTCTGTCTAAGACGGCGAAGTACTCCTTCGCTTCCACCTGTTTAGCTACCAAGCTAAGTACCTCTGCACGACTTCGATCACATTTCTCTCCCATTATGGCATTAGCCGACTCGTATGAGACAGTCAACAACCGATCGAGGTCGGCACCTGTGACCGCCCACGGCACATAGAGTAAGATGGCGCCAATCAAAGAGTAGACCGCATTGTGCAAAGATGGATCCTCGGTGTCTTCTCCAATACTGGTCTCCAAATGACTAATTGCGATTGGTAAAGCTTTAGGGATGACCGAAATGAATGCGTCGCCAATTGCCTCGACCATGGTAGCCAGACACTGCAGAGAGATGATGCGCAAGCTTCCCTCAGCTGCTCCGAGACAGCTTTCACCAGCAATGATCTTTGCGGTGTCCACCACTGCGGCAGCGTCCTTCTTTCCGAACTTCTCTGTGATACGATCCAAACATGCAATGGCCGTGTGCTTCAATGGCACTTCAACGGTTGTCTCAATGATAGACACAAGCTGGGGTAGGAGGGTTAGATATGCTGTTTGTGAGGATCTCTGGTCTAGATTCCTGTCATTGAGACGGTATTGGAATGATCGAAGCACCTGCCGACGTATCTATATATTGTTAGCCTTAACGTCGGCAATAGAGATCTGGTATACTGACATTGTCCTCGCTACGACCAAGCAGGCGCTGAAGAGTACCGACAAACTCTGATAAGGGCAGTAAGCCGAGCGAGGCATCTAAGACTTGCATGCATAAGACGCTCACTACAACATGTTAACGAAGTGAATTACCTGGAGGTGGGAAGGGCTGCTGACATCTCTTGCTGCTCTTGCAAAGCTCTGAAAGGACGAAAACCTGCTCGAGGATCTGGGCATAAGAGGTCCGCGCATCATCGACAATATCACCCTCGTACCGGAGAGTCTTGGACACCTTGTGTACCAAGTCAACATCACTCAGCATTGCACAGGCTAATGGAAGTAAATTTGCAACGACGTCTTCTACACTGTGTCTATCGTCGATGGTCACTAGGGCTGAGGCCTGTGCGGGTTTTGATTTTCTGGTGTCGATTATCGTCTGCACGTATCTTTGTATTGTCTGCCACACGTCAGAGTTGATAATTTACTCACATTCAGGGAAGTCAAACCCTACCTGAAGACTCGTGTTCACGTCATAGCGGCGTGCAAGCTCGACCGCAAACTGCACTACCCGTTGATTACTGGGATACTTATCCATCAAAATAACGAATAGGGCAAACAGATAGTCTTCAGATCCGACTTTATCAGCTAGGGAGGTAAAGAGATCGAGACGTCTTTGGCTTGGTATGTGCTCAAATGCAGCAGCAAAACTCAAGAGCAGTTCCGAGACTCCAACAAATGCGCCGTCTTTTCGTTTGTGTAGCGACTGCACAAGACGTGGGATGACCGATTCCATAGTCTGCAAAGGATACAAGTTAGCCCAACGGTCACGAATCAGAGGACTTTATGCTTACCTGCTTCACCACGTATGCTGAGAAATCGTCATCCCGATGCAGGACGTCTGCACCCATGAACGTGAAAATGGGCATGACACTGTGCAGAATCAATTCGGGCACGACCGCTGCAAGCGCAGATACAAGCAACAACGCAGTATTCCGCACTTGGGGGCTCTCGGTGGTCCCGATACAATCGACAAGGACACCGGCGCGAATAAGAGACCGGTCAATAGGAAAGCCGGAAGGGCCCTGCTTGAAGTCAGCGTCTGCATCGAGTAATCATAAGTCAGAGGACTGGAGCGCGAACCTCAAGCTTCCTTACAATAGTAAGCATGCTGTCCATAGTCAAGACCTGAAGGTAGCCAGTTTTTGTTTTGTGATGGCTAGTTGAATGCTGTAAATCTGACATGACTTGAAACAATCCTTTCAGAAGCTCCGGATGCCTCCCCACCTTGGCATCTTCGACCAATTCGAGGACAAGTGTGATCTGCCCAACAGCATAGGAAATCTCCTTCGGGCTGAGGACGGCAGGGTCCGTTGACTGTCCATGGCTGGTACAACGGCGTTTCGATGCCGGCGGCTTTTCCTGGAGATTAGAAGATATAGTAGGTAGACTTTCAACAAAGTATTGCAGAATGGCGCTTGATAAAGGCAGCGCTCGTAGAGTCTCCATTGCCTCCGTCGCTTGAGTCTCGCCCGAATCGCTTTCCGATGGCCCTATAGCTTGCTCTAGCAAGGCTTTTGCGAAGGAGTATTGCATATCTGGATTCATGGAGGGCCACATTATTTGTAAGCGGCGCAAAGCTGCCGACCGAAGACTCGGTGACGACGGATAATCTTCTGGCTGGATGATGGTCCTCAACTTCTGCAGGCCCTCCCGGTCCGATGTAGTAACGATTCCGACTACCTGATCCAGAAATTCCGAGAGCGTGTTGTGGCCCACCCGTTCCAAGTCTTCCTGGCTTTTGCTAGCACAAGCTGACAGCAAAGGTAATAAGAGCTTTGTGCGAGAAACAGTTCCAACTTTAGGGATACGATTCAGTATCTGAAGTAGGCGAACTTTGACCTCATGAAGAGGAGTGCTGACAACGTGGCTGCAAAGAGACGTGAAGATGGAAAGCCGCAGAGACGTCTTCAGCTCCTTGTGTACAGAATTTGAGGCTGTTCTATATTTGGAGCTATTAAGGTTATCTGATAGAAGCTGAGATACGTGAGTTTGATCGAGTAGGCACTCTTCCAGACCGGGGACCAATGAATCTACCAAAAAATGGTAAAAGTCGTTCAAAGAAAGCCAGGAGAGCTCCTTGGTCTCATTGCCTTGTCCATAGATGTTTTCCTGACCTAGAATTGGTAATTCCATATTTTTATCCCCACCTTCAATTGCCTTTGCGTAGGTACTGAGCAACGCCAAGGCCAAGTCTTTCGCTGCAAGACGGACCTTTGAGGACTGGTCACCTAGGCCATAGACCAGATAAGGCAGTAGTATCTGTACGTCAGACGAAAGCTCCTTTTGCAGGAGATAGTCGGAGGCTGTTCGAAATGCTGCTGCTCGGGCGGTTGCTGGGCTACTGCCACACCATATGCGAATGAAAAATGACAGGAATAGTGGCTCACTCATTGCTAACGACTTTCGAAGAACTGGCAGATCGGAGAACATCTTGACGTTGGTAGAGGAGGGGGAGATGGCCAAGAAAGCATTCTCCAAACTACCAAATACATAAGAGTTAGAATGTGAAAGAAATGATATTTCGTATGCTGTCCGTGTCGGGATTCGACTGGTAATACTATCGAACTGGTCTCCGGCTGGGTTTTCGGTTGCAGTTTCTATATCCACTGCCGTATCCTCGATCATCTGAAGGGATTTTGTATCAATCTGAATCACCCTTTGAAGCCTTGCTTCTATCTCTCCCACATCGAAATCAGAGGTCTGCAGAATGTTTTCAACGCATGCTCCGACGGTTTTGGAATCAGCAAGGCGGAGTATCAGGTCTGTTAATGATGCCTGGACATCAAATTCGAGGCTTGTTTCTGGTGTCAAAGTCTGAGCTGCTGACAGAATAGCTCTGATCGCTTGCGCAATGGATGTTTCGTTCATAAGGCCAGCTTCGATCAAAGTCCTCAACAGACGCAGCTGCCTCGCATCTCGAGCTCTCTTCAGTCCACTGACTATGCCCAATACTACACCAAGGGTAAGCTTTTCAACCTTGTATTGTCTTTGAAGGGTCATAAGGTCATCTTCTAGCGTTTCAAGGGCTATGACAGCTTTGAAAACCCCTTTATGTAACTTTGGGTTCTGCCTTTGCTGTGCCAAGACAGAAAGGCAGATCAGCCCTGCATGGGAAGTCTGTGTCCAGTCAGACGTGACTGCTTCCATGAATGCGGTTATGACTCCATCCTGAAGGTCTGCTTTGGAGGCTAAAACAGTCAAAACCATGTAGCAACCCACCCGGAGCTCAGACACACGCTCGAGAGAAAGTCCATCGTTTAGGACTGGTAAGACGAAATGAACAACATCTTCCTGATTTTTCTTTTGCGATTCACGTCTGGCAGAGCGAGCTTGATCGAGCATGGCAGCGGTGGCTTCAGTAGCAACTGAGGACCAGAAAGATATCAGTGTCGAGTATTGATAGCTCAAGCGACAGCACTTCAATACGTAGGCATTTAGAGCAGCAAAGAAAGGCCGATTGCTGGAAGCGGTGTAGACAACTGCATGACGAGGTGGGCTGACTAGTGATTGGACATAAGGATGGAGGAATTTGAGGGTCTGCGGCATCTGTTGAGGTAGGATTGAAAGTAGGGTTGGAAATACTGGCGCTGCATGGTATGGAAGGAATGATAACACGAGATGTTGCGTGTTTTTCTCATGAACTCTGTCAAACGGAGATCTCAGCATCGGCAGACTTTTCTATCCATGGCATCAGCGTACGAGACTTCACTGACCTAAATCTTCGTACAAGCCATTCTACCGCTTTCAACGCCGGTCTTAGAAGCAGCTTGCTACCTATCAAGCTCAGAAATTCTTCAAGGACGGTATCGAGTTGTTTGTTCTGGACAGTGGTCATTTGTGTCCTGTCTTCCTGCTTGCTCTGCTCGCTGAATAAATTGTTGGCGAAGCTCGTGAACCTCGAGTCTAACCGGCATAGCTCTTCAAACCCTTCGTAGCATAATTGGTATACCGAATCGAAGTCTTGGGTTACGGCGACACGTGGTTCGAAAAGAAGTGATTGCGAGTGTGCTTTTTTCTGCGCTTTGAGATCCAGGGAATTCGTAGATTGGGCGCGTATTTGGGCCAACTGGGCTGCAAGAGCTGTGGCCATGGTCACCCGAGCGGTTCGAAAAGGCAAGCTCGTCCCTTGACCAGCGGTTTCGCGAGGCTCGCAGCGTAGGAAGTCGAAGGTCCAGATTTGCAGCCTGGTACAGCAACATTCAATTTTCATGCTGCAAGCGCCAAGTGATATTCGACGCCTTTTCCCCGCTACGGCATTCCATTTTGACCAACCCGCTCTTCAAGAGCAGGGGTGGGGGGATAAGTTATAACCTTTCACTTCGTGTACGATACATCAGTTGCATCAATTTTGTTTGCAATGAGAAGGAAACACGACTGCCTTCCAGAAGGAACGGTGAGCATAGATGGAGGATAGCGCCACAGAAGTACGTCAGTATGCCTCCCGAAGCACCCAGAGATTCTCAAGACCCTCATGGTAACCTTGGGGACAAGAGGGCCATACCCAAATTTGCAAGCTTCTGTCCTAAGGCAACTCCCAAGTATTCAAGCTATGAAGAACGAGCTTCGAAGGCTTTCAATTCGCACCTTTCCGACCAAAGTGATTCAGCGGAAAAATCCGTCGTGAAGCGACCACAGCACACGCACGCCTCTGACAGAGATCGCTCTCCTGGCTGTCACGGGCAAGGTGAGAAGGTCGAAAGAAAAGACCGAACCCGGTCAGAGAAACCGGATGTAACGTTTAAGCACTCTAAGGATATTACGGAACCATTTGTGGTCGACAGGTTGGGGGATCCCAGGAATCTTACGTTTGGCGCTCTCGATCGATATTCGACCCCAGCCTATTTCCGCGTTGGTGCGGGGACTGTGGTGGGGACATCTGTAGGTCAAACGATTGATCGCAACGTTAGCAGTGAGAAGGGCCTGGTGCTCTCGCACTGCGCCTCACCAAAGAAGGCAGGCAGGCGTTCGCTTTGGCGAGTCGACGACTATGGGTCACGAGAGCTAAAAATTAAGCCTCAAGCGAATCAACGGCTTGGTGTTGACGTCGCAGTGGACTTCATTCCCTTGACAACGGTCCACAGAAAAAAGAGGAAGAGAGGCGGTGGAGGGTCGGGCTCAGAATTTCCTTCGTCCTCGGGTGAAGAACATACACGCTATAGATCAATAGAGGGGAAGGCCAAGCCAGAGGACAGGCCTGTTGACCCAGATCTTATCTACGGTAGCGATGCATTCCCTTCGGATGGCCAAGAGGAAGGCCGATCGTCTACATTGGATGAGACCGTTCAAGAAAGAAGGATCGAATTATCGAAGAAGCTAGAAGCAGAGCCGGCCAACTGCGACGCTTGGATGAGCCTAATCAACAATCAAGACAAGGTCCTTGGATTAAGTAAAACTTCTAAAAGGACTGCCCTCACTGATGCGGAAAAACGAAGCAGTGCTCACGTCAAGTTGTCGATGTACGAGAAAGCTTTGGAGAAGATGACGCACCTACAAGACCGTGAAATCTTGCTACTAGGTATGATGGACGAGGCTACCAAAGTTTGGGGAAACCAGAAGCTGTCCTCTCGGTGGAAAAGCGTACTCGAAAGCAACCCTGGATCTCTAAGGTTGTGGACAAGATTCCTAGATTTCAAGCAATCATCATTTTCCTCGTTCAGATATGAGGAGGTTCGGAATCTTTACCTCGAATGCTTGAGCATACTCGAACGTGCCACCGGTGCCAAGAATGCCTCTGGAAAACGCGTTTCTGAGCAAGAAGAGACCTTTGAGATCCAAGTCTACGTCTTGCTTCGCATGACTCTCTTCATGAGAGAAAGTGGCTTCTCAGAGCACGCAATTGCAGCGTGGCAAGCGGTACTGGAATACGAATTCTGCAGACCTGATCACATCCAAGGATCCAAGCACAACCACGATACTTCCTCTCGCCAGAAAGCGATATCATCATTCGAAGAGTTCTGGGATAGCGAAGTTCCCCGAGTAGGTGAGAACGGCTCTGGAGGCTGGAGGAGATTCTACGCGCAACAAGGGCAACCCCCTGATCCGAAGACAGAAATGGCAGGTTCCCTGGAAGATGGTCCAAATCTTTGGACGTCATGGCTTGGCTTGGAACGAAAGCATGGTCTGCTAGCCCGGGATCCCGCACGAACCATCGATGATGTAGAAGAGAATGATCCCTACAGAGTCATTTTGTTCTCTGATATCCGGCCCTTTCTAATCGACCCGCCAACCATTAGCAGTCGATCAATGCTCCTGGATGCTTTTATATTGTTTTGCCATCTTCCACCTCGTTCAGAAGAAGAATCAGATGCTCACGCAAAGATCAAAAGGAGAGATGGATTCTTGCGGAACGAGGCTCTGAACCTATCAGGAACCATGTCAGGTCATTGGGCTCTCCGGTGCCATGTGCAGTCAGAGAAACTACATGACTTTGTTGGTAGTCAGGAAGACATTCCTGATAGGACGTCGACTAAGGCGAATCTGTTCAGTTTCCATACGGCAGACTACCAAGTCTCTTCAGACTGTCTGTTTTCCTCTACGGGATCATGGTTCTCGGCTTTTGATGCTTGGCAGAATTTATATGTGGGAGACCTGGGCCCTCTGAGAGCGGCGTTCGTACTTCAAGTCCTCAAAGCGCTTGTTATGCTCGGTGTCGGGGGCGACGGCCTCGCCGAGTACTCTCTGGCGTTGGAATTACGCATTTCTCCAGAGACTGTCAAGAAGGCTGCCAGGGCTCTCTTGAAGAAGCAGCCGTCCAATCTCCGACTCTACAATGCATATGCGCTCATCGAGTATCGTTTAGGCAATCCAAGTAAAGGCGAGAATATCCTGATTACCTCGATCAACATGAGCAAGAAGCTTGAAGAGCTTGTGCAACAAGACTCTATACTTCTATGGCGAACCTGGATATGGGAGTTGTTGAGTGCTGGGAAGACCAGAGAGGCCTTAGAGCGACTATTAGCTTATGGAGACGAGCAGTTTCTAGTTGCTTTACCAAATATGGATCAGTCAGAAAACCAAGCCTTGACGCCGGCTTTGCTACTCCGAACAGAAAGCGCTCTTACGTCTACCCGCGACCACCTGCTCTCTCTGCGCAAATACACCCACGCCTGCCTTGCCATGGAATGCCTGACTATGTTCACTTATCTCAGAAACTCCCTATCTCTCTCAGCAGCAACCCTGACATTTAAATCGAACCTTGCTCTCCTCTCTCAACCTACCCAATCCACAAACCACGAGTGTCTCCACCAATCCTTCGCCCGCCTCCTCTACCACCACTCCACCCATACGCACCTCGTCAAGCCCTCCGACATCCGCTCACTCCTTGCAGAAAGCATAGCCGAGTTCCCACATAACGCTCTCTTCCTTTCCCTCTACAGCTGGAACGAAGCGCGCTTCCGTATCGACGACCGCGTAAGATCAATTGTCAGAGATGTAATCCTCGCCAACGAAGACTTCAGAGATAAGCAGCAGGGGAGTGTCATTCCGCACTTCTTTGCCATTTACACCGAGCTCCACCGCAGCGTCACATTTGGCAGTAATACATCGACTATCCGTAGCACCTTCGAGCGCGCTGTGGACAGTACTAGTGGCATGCACTGTGCAGGATTGTGGAAATTGTACTTCCTGTTTGAGAAATCAAGAGGAGAAATTGCCGGTGCAAAAGCTGTGTTCTGGAGGGGTGTAAGGGCTTGTCCGTGGGCCAAAGCATTGTATCTATTGGCATTCGAGCATTTGAGAGGCGTGCTGGGGGATGCAGATCTTCGGGGCATATACGAGCTTTTAGGAGAGAGGGAATTGAGGGTGCATGTAGGCCTTGAAGACATCCTTGAGGAGATGGATGAGAGAAAGAGGACACGATAGGCTGGGAACATGAAACAATGCTGCCGGCGAACTCCATCTATGTCTAGAATCCTAATCATCACAAGGGGATTATCAAGTTTTGAGAGTGAATCTGTCGTATAATCCATTAAGCAGCCAACTCCCGCCAGCTGGTCTGGCGCAGTGGCAGGAGTGATTGCCCAAGAGCCTTAATACCTGTATTCTATTCAATTTTGGAAATTTCCCGAGTTGTGTGTTTCCATACCAACACTGTTTAGTGAAATGAAAACCACGAAGGCAATGCTTTCGTAGGATGCTTCAACCCGTGATGGACAGTGGACATGGACGGTCAATTGACACGGACGAAAGTAATCTGAGCTTTTTGCTGTTTTTTTTGGGCATTTTTGATATGTATGGACAGCCATGTCAAAGCTATGTACGTCTCCGTAGTCCGATCCATGAGGTCCAATGAAAGCCAAGTGTTACCATTTACTTCGTCCTGTCACACCAAAATCACGAGAATATGCCGTCTATTAGTCTATACTCGAGCGCTATCAATGCAACGCGATGCCATGACACATTGGTACGAAGCCCAAGCCAATCTCCAAAACACCATGCTAAAGCGCAAAGTTCATCCCGAAGTCTTCGCAAAAACAAATGTTACCCGATTGCCTTCATCCTTTAACACCTTCATCAGCACTTCATCGTGGATCATAGCCTCCATATCTTCATCATCGTCCGTTGCGAATTTGGACGTATCAACATGCGAGTAGGCCATAAGCGACTCGATCTTCGCCCCTTCCTTCTTCGATGGCGAAGACCTTTCGCGCTCCTTGATCTTCCGTTCCTGCTCCTCCATATTGACCTTGTTCGCTTGCATCAATTTTGGCATATCCGGCAGATCGTCGTCCTCGGCCTCTTCGTTGGTGTCGAAGACCTCAATGGGGGTAAAGTCATCAACAGCTGAGTCAGGTAGACCCCGTCCTCCGCATGCACATCCGAGTAGGTCGTGTGTTTGACACGACAGGCCTTCGTCAAGTCTGAACAGATCCTTCAGCTCATCTTTCGTGAAGCTACTCGTGCCTCCTTTCTGGTCCATGATGTTACTGGCAAGACCCAACTTCGTGACTTGTCTCTGCCAGATCTTCTCGTCGATGCCACCCGCCATCACGAATCGGTAAATGACACAAGGCCGCTTCTGACCATCTCGGTGGATGCGTGCCATAGCTTGCAAATCAGTGGCTGGGTTCCAGTCCACGTCGAAAAGCACGAGACGAGATGCACCAATCAGATTGAGACCTACGCCACCGGATTTGGCGGAGAGCAAAAAGGCAAAGCATTGGGATGCTGGAGAACGGTTGAAGGTGTCCACGATGTCTTGGCGCTTCGAAGATGGAGTAGAGCCATCGAGGCGGACATAGGGGTGGGCGAGAGAGGCGAGCAGAGTTTGCAGAAGGTCAAGAGTTGAGGTATAATTCGAGACTAGGATAACCTTCTCCTCCGTGGTCGTCCTTAGAGTGTGTAAAAGTTGATCGAGAGCGCGCAGCTTGGTGCTACCAGCACTGGTACGAAGAAGCTGAGGGGGAATACTGGCAAGCAGAGAGGCTGTCGCTGAACTCACTGGCGCCGATGGGTCTGTTAGTGCTTTGCCGTGCAGCAACGAAGGACTGTTGCAGACTTTTTTGAGGACAGTGATCAGCTGAAGAGAGGCTTCTGAATTGCCCAAAGCTGCTTGGAATGCTGGACAAGCAAGAACATGCTGATATGTCGATGCTTGAGTAGCAGTTGGACGGCAAAGAAGCACATACTCCGTCTTTGGAGGCAGGTATTTTGAGAGGATGTCGGCAGTACGACGGAGAATGAACATGGCGGTCAGTGAACCAAGCTCCTCACTCCTCGCTTCACCTTTCTCAATGTCCTTTTTCAGAGCGCCAGGCTGCCGGCTTCTGACAATTGGTGTTTCGAATTCCTTGGTAAACGTTTTAAAAGAGCCTAGTAGATCCGGATTGACAAAGTCCACCATCATGAAGAACTCACTCAGGTCATTTTGAATGGGAGTCCCCGAAAGAATGACTCTCCTAGAAGTGTTCAGGGACTTGATAGCCTGTGCACTCTTGTTTTTAGCAGTCTTGAGACGATGACCCTCATCAGCGATCACAATGTCGATACCATGCCCCTGCTTCAGCTCTTCAGCGACAGTCCTAAGCTTCTCATACCCGATGATCATGACATGATAAGATTTGCCCTTGGTGAAATCGGTAATGCGTTTCTTGTTGTCGTCGAATACGTAGACACCAAGTCTATCTGCACCCAGCCATTTGCGAAATTCCTTACGCCAGTTGTTGATCAGCGTAACGGGACAGACGATCAAAGCTTTTTTGATGACAGGTGGTGCATCGTGCGGACCCTCATAGATTGGGTTCTGCTTTAGGAGCGTCCATATAAGAGCAATAGTCTGTAACGTTTTCCCGAGACCCATCTCATCAGCCAATATAGCGCCCTGGCCATCGAAGCCACGCAGTCCCATGACACACTCGTACAAGAACTTGACCCCCTCACGTTGATGTTCTCGTAGATGCTGAGTGAGGAGGGGGTCGACAACAACGTCGACGATCTGTTTACCTTTCGGTGCGCTTTTCGCACGCTTCATGACGATTGCATTCGGTGCTTTGGGATCATGTCGGGGTGTTGGCTCCTTACTCTCCTTCTTGGGCAGGACAGTGCTTGCTAGCAGCGGACCCTTGAAGGGAGTCTGTGAAGCAGTACTTCTTGGAGCCTGCAAATTGAGTGTCTTCTTAGCCGCTTCCTTCTTGAGCAAGAAGCCCGCTTTGGTATCTGGTCTTGCTTGTGGCTGTGGTAAAGCTACTTGTTTGACCTCTGTATCAGGCTTCAGCCTGCTTGTCTTCAGGAACGGTCGACCGGCTAGGAAGTCCGCTTTGGAGATGACACAGTCCACTTCCACCTCTTTTCCACCGACCGATAGTTCAGAGCCTGGAAGGAGCGGTGAATTGCATGTCGTTCTGCCCATATCACGTCCTGAGATATCTTGTAGATAGGCGTACCCACCCGTGATATGAAGCACGCCATCCCCGCCCCAGGTCTTGTGCTGCTTCGTGGTATGCTTGCGCCTGTCATGAAACATCGGCAATTAGTCAAGGCTGAAAGATCGAGCAGCACTGAGTACGTACCAGAGAACATTATAGTAGCCTTCGACCCCACCATCAAGAGGCTTCGTGGCTTGGGCTGCTACTGCAGAATTCTTGACTGCTAAAAGAGGCTTTCGGGGTAGTGATGATATGCCAGGCATTTTGAAAACCAGTTGAGGCCCAGTCGGCTTTGCATTGTCTTCTTGGTCATTATTGAGCCGCCTCTTCTTTGCCTGAGGCTCATCGATGTCAGGAACTGCTGCTGGCACGACGGGCTTCTCGACCTTCCTCAGAATGGGTGGTCGGAAGGGTTTTCCCGACATATCTAGAGATAATGGGCAAGACCTGGTTTGCTGAAGGGGACGCGTCACGTAAATTGATTGTGTGAGATATGAAGTCACGATAAGCGCGCAGGTCTGTTTCAACGCCAATTCACGTGACTACTGATGTTAAACATCGAATAGCTACGGCTGCAACTATTGACTATGAGTGCACGATTTATCTAGCTGCTTCTGGGACATTCAAATCGAAACGCCAGGGATTTGGTGAACGTTGCTAGGAGATACGCTCCTGTTTTGACCGCTTTGGCTCCCATCCAGCAACCCACAGAGGAGGAAGCCTGGACTCCTCCCGGCAGCTTACCCCGATGCCATTGCCCGAGGTGGCTAACAATTCTAACGCTATCCACTTTCATATGGAAAATTGAATCCTCCTAAGAGTCCTTCCTCGTCGAACTTTTAGTCTTATTTCCTGCCCAAGAGATGGTGACAAAACGCCCGTCTAATGCAAAGACAGGCTCATGTGTGCTTCCAACTATTAAACTGAAGAAGATGAAACGGCTTGCTGGAATACATGTGTCGAAGAGATCGTAGTCCGCTATAAGCTCTCGGCTGACAAATTAGATCCAAAAGTAGCTCCCTGCATCAGGCACTCAGTGCTCCTTGCCACCAGTGTCTTGTGGGTGGTCCGAGTCATCTTGCCCCGGATTGGCCTCCTCGTAGTTGTTGAACTTGACAAATCTGTAGTATCCACCTGATATCAGAGCACCAAGGAAAGGTCCAACCCAGTAGATCCAATGGTATCCTGGAAATTGTCTGTTTGCCACGCAAGGGCCGAAGGATCGAGTGGGGTTGAGGGAGCCGCCCGTGAAAAACACGCCTATCCAACGAATGAGTAAAAAATGTAGATTATACCTAGCCGAGACACATACCGGCAAGTTCAGCCACGAACAATGCGAGACCAATCCCAACGGGAGCGATAAAGGTAGCTTTGGTTTTCTCCGCGGCCAACATCAATACTGTAAAGACAAGCTCTGCAGTAAGGAACATCTCGATGAACACGCCCTGCGCAACTGATGTTCCTGCCGTCAAGGTCGTCTGAACAGCTAGTGGACCAGGAAACATGCACGAAACAAGCGCAGCAGCGACCATTCCTCCGAGCATCTGAGGAGGGAAGAGCAATGCACCACGAAGAGCTGGGAGGGCACCAGTGATCACCATGCCCAGAGTGACCTGTGACAAGTGTCAGTCATATCTTGCTAGGCATCATCAAGGAAGAGTGAGGTGCATACCGCAGGATTGAACAGGCCGCCGCTTATTCTGTAGAAGACCCAAGCTGTGACTGCGAGGGAGAAGCCAAAAGCTAAACTGATGAAAAGAAGCTGGTCGAGGGTTGGCGCAGTAGAAGGCGTAATGGTGTTTGCAATCTGGGTAGCAGCAAAGGCGAAGAACAAAAACATAAACGTTCCGACGAATTCGCCAGTCATGGCGACCAAATGGCCTCTGACATCCTTTGCGAGATAGCCACCGTCATCGTTCTTGTTACGCTCTACATCTCGAGGTCTAGGTGGAGGTGCAGCGTTGCCGGTTGGGCGACGAAGAGGGTTCTGCATGACACCTGATCGAAACACAGTGGGAGAATGGGATGAATGGCTTGAGTGAAGACGCTGAAGATGAAATATTCAAATAGGTGAAGAAATGTTGACCGGTGAAAAGAAAGCAAAATAAAGAGCAAGAAGAAGAAAATAATAGAGTGTTAGCAGGCTGGACTGACTGTCTCTGGACGATCCCTTAGTCCAGAACAGGCTGTGACCGAAAGGGGTGCAAGTATGGCCGGTAAGGCAGGCTAAATTACGACACCGTGTTATGGGCATTTCTTAATTCGTTCAAACACGGCACGGCCAGCTTATGACGATCCACACCAAGTACTTCAAGCCACCATCTGTGCCGTCATGGAAATAGCCCGAACCCTAACCGTGCGGGCCACCTCGCGAACTCGGTGCAGGTTGCACCAACACGAATCACGCCCTAACGCGAATCGATTTTACACCCAAAAATCGAATATTCCACAATATATATAGTACGAGGTTATGTATTAAAGTATGCGGAATAACTACTATATCGATTATAGAATATTAAGATATCGCGCAGTTTCCTCCTTTGAGATAATAATAATAGTATTATAGACTTAAGATTTAAATAATCGAGAATATTATTTATAAAAATTACTTTTTAAATTCTATTAATTTAGATTATTTAATAATTATTTATCGTTATTAATAGAGATTTTAAAGAAAGTTAAAACTCTATAATATTTATTTATAAAATAAACTAGTTTTAATAATATAATAATTAATTTAATTATATTAATTATTCTAAATATTTTAAAATATAATCTCGTAGTTATAATATATATTAATATATTAAATATAGTAAACTCTACTAATTATGAAATATAAATATAAATAATATTCTTAATTAAAATTATTATAATATAAAAAATATAAAAGATATTTAATTTTATTAATAGAATTATTATAATTTTAATATTTAATATCTAATTTTTATAATACGATTTTATTTTATATTATTAAAAGGAGGATATTTATAAATTTAATATAAAAAGTAATTTTAATATTATATATAGAGACGGTTATTATATATATTATTAAATATTTAGTTATTAATTATAAAATCGATTTATATTAAAACGTAATTCGTGTTAAAATAACCCGTAGTATCACGAGGTAGAATTTACTATAAATATTATTATTAATATTTATTAAAATATTAGGTTAAGTTTTATTACTAACTTTATTAAATTTAAAATAATATTAAATTTTAATATATTAAATTTAAATTCTCTATAGAATAATTAATATCTCTTATATTATATATTATTATATTAATATTATAGTACGATTTATAGTAAAGTAGAAATATAATTATATTTTTTATACTAAGAAAGAATAAATAATTAAGATTTATTAAAACTAGTAAAGACTAAATCTATAATAATATTAATAAAAAAAGAAAAGTAAATACTCTTATTTATATAAATATAGTAGATAATAACGTCGTAGTTAAATTATTAGAATAGTATATACCGAGCCTCTATTTTCTTAAAATTTTATAATTATTTTAATAATACTTTCTTAAATTTACTATAACCTCGTCGTAGTATAACGGAAGACTTCGGGAGCTCTTATAAAGATTATTACTTCTATAATTTTTTATAAATTCTTATTTTATATTTTTAAATAAATTCTAAAATATTACCGAGATTTATTATATTATATTAAGAGTTATATTAATAGCCCTAATTTTTCTATTTTAATAAATACTCGACTTTACGGGCTTTACCCTATTTATTAATAATAACTTTTATTTCGAATATATTATTATAATTCTTATTATCGTCCTCGATAACGGGTAACGACTCGTTATTATTAGAGTAATTATATAAATTATTAATATTTATAGACTCTAGATAAACTATTAATACTATAGAGTAAATATATATAAAAGGTAGAAATTTAAACCGGTATACTAGTAGACCGATATAATTAATAATTACGAACGGGCCTACTCTCTAAATATATAGTTTCGAATTAATAATACCTAATATCTAGTAGTCTTCGTCGAGGCGAAGATAGATTTTATCTCCCTCGGATAAATTAATATATTTATACTTTTTATTATAACGTAGTTTAACGAAGGTATTAATAAAGGCGATAAACTCTTTAATTTAATTCTATTTAAATTAATATAGTTTATTAAAGTCTTTTATAGAGAGTTCCGTTAATATTCCTAATATATCCCGTACTTTAAAATTATAAATAATCTTATTAGAGGCGACGCTAGTAGATTAGTTCCTTAAATTATTAAAGGACTTCTAGAGATACGATAATATAATAATTTAATTAATAATATCTATCGGTAAGTCCGGAAAAATAGATTTACTTAATCGCTACTTAATCGGTGCAGAATGCGTATTCTGTAGCCTTGGCAAGTCTTGGCGCCAAGATTTTAAAGTTAGAGTTAAGGTCTGCGCGGGAGAGCTAAACTTAATCCTGAAAATAACTTTATAGCCCTATAGGGCACCGCTAATAAAAATCTAATTAAAAATTCGGAATCTAGGCTAAAAATAAATTTAATAGAATATTTATATTCCTATATAGGGGCCCTAGTCTAGATATTATTAAAAGTCAAAGTCCAAAAAAAAAAAAAAAGTTGTAGAATCGGCATAATACGCTTAGAATACGGGATATAAATAGATACGTATTTCCAGTATTTTACGCATTTTCGGTATAAAATATATAGAAATCGGGGTTTCTTAAATTACCGATATCGATATAAAACTATTAGAAAATATAGAATTCAATAATAATTTCGACGGTTTAATTAATTCTTTTAAACTAGTCGTTTATTTAAAGGTAGTAGATTATTAAAATAAATATATTATATTTAAATTTCTAGAAGATAGTTCTTTAGAAAGAGAATATAAATTTCAAATCTCGATTATTTATAAAAGTATAGGGAATACCCTAGTTATATATTATTAAAATAGAGAGGACTATATCTATTTATTACGATATTTTCTAAATCGATCGACTAGGTATTAATAGGACGCGTTTTAAGAATTTATATATTATAATAAATAAATAATTAAAGCCGTCGATAAATTTAATAAAAGATAGGGTAATTATAAAATTCATTACTATAATATAAAACGAAATACCCGGCCTATTAATAAATAGAAGATTATTATAGAGTTTATAATACTTCGTTTAATTAAACTAGTATATTAAATAATACTCGATATAAGTTTTTAGATACTAAGCTAGATACTTTATATAAATCGATATTATAATATAATCGTAAATATAGTAAAGTTATTATAATATTAATAATTATATACTAGTTTAAAGATATCTTTTTTAAATAAATTAAATATATATAAATATTTACGGTCGTTATTAAAATTAATATAATAGATTAGATTATTACGGAGTTAGAATTTTAAATTAATTTTATAGATCTAGTTATTTATATCTACCTAGCGAGGCGCTTCGTTAATAACTTTATTTATTTTAATAATAATATCGTTTAATTAATTAATTAATTAATTTATATATTTACTTTAGTAAAACTACTTTACTAATAAGAGAGTTCCGCGAATACTCTTTTAATAGGGTTATTAGCGGCGCCTACTAGTCGTTAAAGAAACCTCGTCGATTAAAAACTCTAACTTATTAATAATTTATATCCTCTTTTTACTAGTTAATAGCCGATGATTATAATTATTTTAAAATACTATTTATCTTTTCCTCCGTTTTCCTTCTATTTTAACTTTAGACTCTATTTACTTATTTTATAAATTTATAAGCCGCTATATATAATATCGTTTACTTAGCCCTTTTAATAAAGTACTTCGATAGTAATTTTAATAGAATTCTTAATAGCGACTTTAATAGTAGTTTTTATAACTATTATAATATTTATTAAAACTTTCTATAATAACTCTAGGAGTTTTTTCTATTAATTATTACTTTTATATACCTCGATAAACCGAGTCTTAAAGTTATTGAATATTTCTATAAATATAATATAATAAATATCCGCCGGTTTAGCGGTAGTAATTTAATAATATTAAAAGACTCTTTAGAATATTTTAATAAATAGGGTATTAAATAACCCCGGTATTTTAATAGTTTCTAAATAATTTTATATTCTCTAAAGTCGTAATAAAATATTAAAAACGATATTAAATTTCCTAGGTTTATATTTTACTATAAAATCGAATTATAATAAATATTATAATACTCTAACGAGGCGTAAATTAAATTTATTAGTCGATAAAGATAAGAGGCTAGTCTAGCGCGAGATCGGTATAATAGTAGAATAATTAATATATAGGACTACGGGAGGCTTTTTAGATAACTCGATTATATATCGTATTTTCTTAACGACCTAGATAATATCTATTATTTTAAACTCGATAAACTAGTAGTTTTATTTAACTTAATTAAATATCTTATTTAAAAATATAATAAATTATATTAATATCTTAAAGAAACTTTCTATAACGTTATTTTTAATATAATAAATTATAATAATAAAATCCTAGATTTTAGAAATATTTAAATTTATAAATAAAATCCTCTTAAAGTTAAAATAAACTAGGAATAATAATTATAAAAAGATAAATTTAAGATCTCGGAAAGAATTAAATTCTATTTATATAAAGTCGTAGTATAGTTTACTAGACTATACTTTCCGAGTATATCTAGATTAAATATATTTTAACGAAGTCTTTAGTAGTTTTTTAATAAAAGTTATTTTATATTATTAAAATACCTCCGCGTATTAAATATACTTTAGAATTAAAGACTATAGTTAATTAATAAAGTTTAAAAAGATCTCGAGCTCCTATAGAGACCGTAGGAAATTTAAAATATTAATAACTTCTAAATTTTTATCGGACGTAGATAAATTAAATAAATTAACTCGTTAATTTAATAAAGTAATCGAAGGGTAATTTAAAAAGATTTTCTTTAAATTAAAACTAACGCGGCGTTACCGAAAAAGTTACTAGACTATTTTTATTGTAAATATTAAAAGAACTTATTCTTTAATAAGAAACTAATAATATAGTTAAAATATTAATAATTTATATCTTTAAATAGTAAAGTAAAATTAATATTTATTATATTTTATTATTATTATAATTTATCGAATTTATTATAAAAACTACCTAAATTATAGAAAACTTCGGAATTCTTTCATTAATAAATATTATCGGTCTAGATATAATATTATTAAAATCTAGTAGATTAATTATATTTATTATTAAAGTCTTTAATAACTTCTTTAGTCGTGGTTTAATAAATATATTATAATAAAAATCGAGGTTATTTATTATCCTAAAGTCTAGTAAATCTATAAAGTCTAATAAGTCTATTATTTATATAAGGTTTATTAGTAAATAGAAGTCGTTAAAGTATTAAACCTAACCCGTTTACGGGGCCCGCGGTAATTTAAAATTTCTATATAATAAATAAAATCTAAAGAACGTTTAAGTATTACTCGCTTTATTATTATTATTATAGTTTATTAATATAGTTATTTCTATAGTTATTATAATACCTAAGGCCGCTAGCGTAGAGCTAGCGGTTTAATAATAATATAAAAAACGTAAAGTAGTTACGGGGTTTATTATTAAGTAGTTTTTAAATCCTAGATTTAATAATAGAACTAATCTCTAAGGATTCTAATAAAACGGGGGAACACTAACTCGATATAGGATTATTAAGAGTTAGAACCCCGCGATATTAAGGCTAGAACCCTATATCGATAAATAATAATATTATAGAGGTAGCGGGGCGTAGGTGTATATAATATATTAATACCTTTAACGGGGCGTAAGTATATATAATATATTATTACTTTATAATTACCTCCCTCTTTAAGCCCTAGTCCTTAGGTACCCAAATACTTTAGTTAAAAAATATTTATTAAAAAATCTTTAAACCCCCTAAAGGAAATAAGGGAAAAGAGTTATCTAGTATAACGGCGTTATTATATAATAATTTAAATATAAGGTTATATACCTAATCCTTTAATACCTATAATACTAGTCACGGAATAGTATTTAGTTAATTAGTCGAAGTTTATTAAAAAACCTTTAAACCCCCTAAGAGAATAAGGAAAAAGAGTTTTCTAATTTATACTATCGGTCCTATAACGCTAATATATAGTATTAGTTACGGAGCGATACGAAACTATTTCCTATAATACTATTATATAATATTAGTAATGGAAGAGCGATACTATTAAACTACCCCTACTATATAGTAGTACTAGTAGTAAGTAAATAATATATTTATAAAGTTGTCTCTATAGTATTAATATATAGTAATAGTAGTTAATTAAATAATATTTCTTTCGTCCCTATAGTACTATTATATATAATAGTAACGGAACGAAATAGTATATACTATCGTTCCTATAGCGCTTTCAGTACTTATAGTAAATATAGTATATTGGATTATTCCTATAGTACCCATAGTACTAGTAACGGAATAATAGTAGCTACCCTTACTATATACTCCTATTATACTATGAAAATACTAGTAGTAAAGTATTATATATAAGCGGTATAGCCCTAATATTATACCGGGAGATTAGTAATAATATAATTATTATAGTAACGGTTATATTTATTAATAAGAGCGAGGTAGCGGAGCGGAGGCGTGTATCGACGTATTATAACGATAAAGTATTTAGCGCGACGGTTTATTATTAAAATAAACTCGCTCGCTTATTTACTTTCTCTCTTCGTAACTCCTTTAGTCTTTTTTATATATTATTACTCTAGCTCTATAATAGCGCTCTAGTATTATAACTAATATATAGATAATACTCTCGTTATATATAGTTTTCTTCTAACTCTATAAATAACTCCTACTCACCGATAGTATTAATTTATTTATATTAATATAGTTTAGTTATAAATATATTAATAAATATAACTAGTCCGCTATTAGCGCGACTATATAATACTAATTATAATAGTAATTTATTACGTTTCGTAACTCCTTTACCGGGTTTACTTCTACTAGTTTAATAATAATTATATTCGAGGTACGTCCCCTCCTTATACGCTCTATTATACTAATCGCTACAGAATCGACTATTATATAAAGATAAATCATAACCGTAAACTCTAAGGCGGTATATATTAATAATAATAAATCTTTAAACCTTTCCGAAGGAAGGTAAAGAGGTTTATATATTAATATACCTATATCGGTAATAAGACTCCTAAAGAAGAATATAAATATAATTTAATAAATAAAGAAATTACCTAGTAGTGTAAAATATATAGTAATATAATAATAATTAGTAGGTAAACCTCTACTATAATTACTAACTTATAGAATTAATTAACGGCGGCGAACTAGCGTATTAAGAAATTAAAGACGATGAATAAAGTTCTCGAAAAAGAGGTCGAGAGTTTCCGTTAATATAAACGGGACCTAAAGAGCCCCGAGGAAAATAATATCTTTAAGAATTATATTAAGAAAACTATATTTTCTTTTAATAATTCCGATAATAACTAAATCTTTCGTACGATATAATAGTAATATTAAATTCTTTTTTTCTTAAATCGGCGCTAGTTAAACTTACCTAGATATATTATTTAATAGTATATTTTAGGCGTCTATATAAATTATATCTAAAATAAAAGTATTTTTATAAATACGATATCTTATCGCTATCGTATATAAATAGTTTAATAGTAAATTAAATTTAATTATACCTTAAAACTATATAATAAGATTATAAATATAGAGGAGAATATCCGTTATATAAATATTAATATAAAAGTAGTAATATTTACTCTTAACGTCGGCTCCGTTTACTCCGTTTTATTATTTTATATAATTAGGTAACCTCTTTAATTATATTTATATATTTACGTTTACTACCCGCTTATTTAAAGACTTTAGTTAATTTATTAGTACTAGTAAACTCTTCGTCTAATAGTTATTAATTATATTCTTCGCCCTAACTAGTTTATTTAACTTTATACTAGATACCTTCTTTATTTTTAATTTTATCGATTACCTCTTCTACCTCTTATAGTTTATTATTATTAATAAATTCGGGGGCTTATATAAAAGATTCCGCCGTATTAATATAATCGCGAAGATAATATAATTTAAATAACGATATATGAAAGGTATTATAGATTCTATATATAGAAAGTAGTAATAGGCGGTAAATTTATACTTTTATTTTATTAATAATCCTAAAGGGCCCTATAAACTTATAGGATAATTTCTTATTTAGGCGCTTTTATTTTAGGTTCTTTATTATTAATATAATTAAATCGCTAACTTTATAACTTTATAGTTTATATATTTTATTATATTATTTAATTTAGTACTCGGTAGCGCTTTAAAGATATTCCGTAGCTTTATTCTTTAAAGTTTATAATTATCGTATTTTATTATTTATAACTAGTACTTTTTTTTCCTTAAAGTCGTCCTCGACCTCCTAGCGGATTTTGGGATAGTAACTATATATATAAAAAAATAACGTCGTTCCGATAATAGTATATTAATTATTATTTATTAAGAATTTTACTATAAATAGTAATCTAGCCTAATTAATTTATTTATTATTAATAAATATATATAAATAGTACTCTAGTACCTAATTTTAGCGCTTTATTTATTTATTCGTTTAAGGGTAAAAAGTAGTACTTAAATATTATTTAATTTTCGAATAAAAATATATAGCCGATTAAAAGGCGCTCGTAAAAATAGAGCCTCTATCGTTAACGATACTATTAAGTATACTATAGTGGTAAATAATTTTAAAATAGAATATTTCCGCTAGTTAAACGGTGTCGATTTTAATAATTATAGGTATATACCTAGTTATTTTAGTAAATCGATTTATAACGATAAAGATAGTATTATAAACGGTACCTCTATATTTACTAAATAGTAAATTAATTATAAAATTTATAAAAATCTCCTTCTAAGGTTAAATAGTAATAGGAAGCGAATTTAATTCGTTATATAAATAATATCGCGGCGCCTTCGTCCGTTAATATATATCGTAAGTTTTGATATAATCCGTAACTTACTTTAGGTTACCCTCCTAGAAAATTTTTCGGGTAAATAATTTATACGACTTCGTAGCGTTAAAATAACCTATTAAAGAATTATTATAATATCTTTTTATAAACTCTTCTTTTAGAGCTTTATCCCTTAATATATAAAGATAACCGTTATATTTTAATAATCTCTCGGAGTCTATAACCTATACTTTATTCTTTATATAACGACGGTTCTTTAATATATTCGCTCTAGTTCGAAAAGAGTTTACCTAATTATTATAAATTTATAATTCTCGAATTAACGTTTTAATAGGCCTTTTAGGATTATTATATATAATTTTAAATACTACTATAATATCCCGCTTTAAAATTACTACTCTTGATTTTATAATTTAAAAAGTAGGGGTTATAACTACTCTAACTTCTTTATTTTCTTCCGATAATTAACCGCTAGTCTAAAGAGTAAGTTTATTCTAAAGTATTAATAATAATTTAATATTTAATAACGATACTCCTTTATAATTAAGGCGCCGCGACGGTATATCGATAGAATTTAATTTTCCAGCCCGATAGAAGATTTTAAAGTTATAAGTAATTAATTTAAATATTTAACGAGCCTACCTAAAGTTTAGCTCCTTCTATTTTATAAAACTCTTTAAATTATTATAATTAGTTTAGACTTTAATATAATAGGGGCTACCTTCTAGGTAGTATCGCTATTATTTTATTACTACTATAATAGCGAGTAATTTTTAATTATAAATTTTATAATTTTATTCTAAGGGATTTAATTTCTATGACTAGAATACTATAAGATATTAATAATTATTTTTATCTTACTACGATAATATAGAGTTAAGACTAAAGTTAGAAATATCCGTCTCTATATATAATTATTTAATTAGATTATAATAGCGTAGAAAAGGCGCGTTTACGAATATATCTCGTAAAATCTAAAACGCTTCCGTAGCGCCGTCTATTTATTTAAACGGATTTATTTTTTTATTTACTTTACTACCCTTAAATAAGTTAGTAAACGGCGTAATTATATTAAAATAATTATAAATAAACCGTCTATAGAAATTAACGAAGCCTAAAAAAACTTATACTTTTTAATAAGTTTTTAGTCAAGGTTATTCCTTAATAATCTTAATACGTTCCGGGTCTATAACTACCCTATTAATAAATATAATAAAATTTAAAAACTCGACCGTTTCGGTATTAAATTAGTACTTCTTAAGGTTAATAAATAACTAGAATTAATATAATCGTTTAAGTATTTATTTAATATACCGTTAATACTCCGCCGGATTATATCGGTAAAGCGGGAGACTATACGAGAAGAGTCGAGGTACTAAAATACGTATTTTACCGGCTTTAGGCGGAAAAATAACGAAAAGATAACGTTCAAAAAAAAAAAAAAAAAAAAAAATTTTTTTTAATTAAAAAACAAAAAAT